>OBJQ01000076.1_pt1 | contig 99894 bp, 92 predicted proteins | sample 1519921 | NCBI WGS metagenome assembly OBJQ01 (sample SAMN04209244, study PRJEB22552) | human gut metagenome | biome: gut; material: feces | host: Homo sapiens | place: USA: Oklahoma
GGGCGCGGCGACTCTGCGCAGCGCCAAGAGGCCGGCGTAACGGCAGGGCTGATGAGCGCCAGTTTTTCAGCTTCCGCTACGGGAACGGCAGAATCGGCAAGGGCTTTTTCATTCGGTCCGATAACGGCCGATACGTGGCGCAGGGATAAGACTTCCATTGCCGTCTCTGCCATGGCGGCGGAGTTCTTATTGTCGATGGTAATCAGTTTGACCGGTTTGCCGAGGAGTCCGCCCGACTCGTTTATCATGTCGGCGGCCAGTTCAATGCCCTGCTCCGTGTGAACGGCCGCCGTCGCGTCGGTAAAGTTCAGGTTTATGCCGATGCGGACCGTCGCATGGGTTTGCTCATAGTGGAAATAGGTGCTTGCGGCAAGCAGGGCGAGAAATGAAAATAAAAGAAGAACCGTTCTTTTAGTACAGTTCATAAAAACTCCTTACGGACTTGAGCAAAAAGGAATAAATAATCAAATGGACACGGCGCTGTAAGGAGATTTATAAATTCTGGCGCCTCCTTCTGTCGTGTGAAGTTGTAAATTCGGCATGTCCGGATTGGTGTAGCGCCGTTCTTTAGGAATGCGTTTATAGGGTATCTTTTCCAAGAGGCGCGCTAAAGCGGGGCGAAGGACGTCGTCCGGATCGTGGAGCGCAATGGCTTCGTCGCGTCCCCTTCCGGAGACTTCATAAGATTCCATCTCTTTCGTATTGTGATTGTATATATAGATGCTGAAGCGGTAGCTGTATTCCGTGTACAGTTCATCGTTAAAGCGGAAAAAAGTGTGATATGTCCGCCAATACCAGTGGTTTACGAAGGGGACAATAACGAGGTCACCGTCATAGCGGGTTGCCAACGCTTCCAAACCGTCGAGGGTAATATCCTTCGAAGACAGTACTTCGGCGGCGTCAATACGATTCCAATAAGGGATGCGAAAGGGCTCACGGATGCCGCGCCGCAAGTAACGGGCAGCATAATTATCCTGTGTCGTCGTCACGATAACGACGTTGAGGCTGTCGTCAAAGGTAACCGCGTCGGCAGCGAAGGCGGAAAATATCAGGCATTGTATCATGACTATGGAAAGCAGCAGCTTTTTCATTGACTTACCTTCTTCCGTTAACAATGTATTAGAAGTTTCCCGTATTATTACGTAAGGGCAGTGCGTTATCCAAACGCGGAATGGCCGATCTTAATTGAGCCAGAAGGGCTTCTTTGTCTTTGGGTAAGGTGCCGGCAAGGGCGAGCAGGTTAGACACGTGATTACTGCGGAAAATACAGGGCGCGCTTATATGGATGTGTTCCAGCATAAGCTGCAATTCCGCCAAGAAACCGCATGCCGTCAAAGGCAGAAACTCTCCCTTATTTACGGCGGCTGCCAGCGGTGCGTCATCGGGAATCATAAGTGTCAGGGCGCTGAGCATGGTCGGGTTGACGGCGGAAATGACTTCCGCCGTTTCCAAGGCATGAACGTGCGAATACGTTTGGCCGCCCAGGCCGAGGAGTACCATGACGGACAACTTCATGTCCGCTGTCAATATGTTGTGACAGGCCCGTATAGTTTCTTCTTTTGTTACTCCCTTGTTGATATACGAAAGGACCGCATTGCTGCCGCTTTCAATGCCGACATAGACAATTTTCAGGCCGCCCTTTTTTAAGGCGGTCAATTCTTCCGCCGTTTTTCGGTTGATGTCGGCAGCTGTCGCATATGTACCGACGCGCGTCAAGTTCGGAAAGGCGGTGTAACATTCCTTAAGAATGCGCAAAAGGAACGGCGTCGGCAGGACGAGAGCATCACCGTCGGCTAAGAAAACGCGGCGTATATAAGGCATAGCGGCTTTTGCACGGTGAATGATTTCCTTTATTTCATCCCAGCTGCGAATGCGAAACTTTGAATCTTTGTACATCGTGCAAAAGAGGCATGAATTATGAGAGCAGCCGATGGTCACGCGCAAAATGAAGCTGCGGGCCTCGCTGGGCGGCCGGAAGACCATGCCGCCGGCATCGTCGATTATCATGGCATCACCTGTCAATACGTTTAATTAAGTATAGTATAGACAAATTATACCATTACGACATAAAAAAGACAGACTTATCAAATCCTATGTATTGCTCGGAGCGGTAAGAGCTTTCATCCAGGCGGAAAAATTTTCTTTGAATGTATTGCCGCCGCCGTTGGCGGGATGGCGCATGGCCGTAGCATTCAGGCCTGCCGCTTGCAGCGTTTCTGCCGACTTGCGGCCGACTGCGGCAATATGAACATTCTTTTTACAGAGAGTCAGCAGATCTTTTGTATAGGACAGTCCGACAGCGAGTTCCTTTTCCGTCGGTGTTCGGTTGGAAAAGGGTGAAGTCTTTTTGTACGGATGGAAGGGAAAAATATTCCAGAGCAAAAAGCGATGTGTATCTAAACCGGTTGCTATAAGGGCGTTCCAAACATATGTGTCCGTCGGTTCGTTCATGCCTTTGTGCCGTTGGGCGTCTGATGTCATGTAAGGGCCGTTCGGACGGCTTGTACGTATGCCGGCACGGTCCACCAGGACGGCCGAGGCGGCGACGGTTTTATGAAAGCCCAGGAGCATTCGTTCACATGTAAGGGCAATGCCTGTAAAACGGCAGCCCTGGTAGCCTGCAGCTTCGGCAATGATGAGAAAGTCCGCCTCTTCCAACCGTGACGATAAGTAGCTTGTCAGTTGGTCGCGTCTGATTTGCGGCGCTTGCGGACTTATGTCGCAGACCGGGTCATAATTCCGCCACGGATTAAAGACGTTTGTTCCCGTATAGTCGGCAAGGGAGCGGATAAAAGCGGCCGGTGTCATATGGTGTCCTTTCGCGGTACATATATGGAGAAGGTACCGTATATGTTTTGCAAAGTCATGTTTTCGTAAAACTCGCTGTTCTTAAAATCGTCAAGTCGGCTTTTCGGCACGATGAGCAGGAGTTTTTCCCGTGCTTTTACGAGTTCGGAGAAGGTTTGCTCATTTTCTTCTTTGAAAAGGTGTTTTTGCGTCCATACGGGGTCGCGTTTTAAACGCTTGCTTTCGTCATATCCTGACGGTGTAACGAGAAGCGCGGGTATGCCTGTATAGTAAACGAAGGATGTGCGAAATTCTTCAAAGAAATAGACTTTATACATCCCGAAGGAGGCGGCGTTTGCGGCCAGGGGAACGGTGGAGCGGTAGGAATAAAACGGGATGAGCACTTGCCATGTGAGAAGAACATACATCGTCGCCGTAGCGAAGCAGACGAGAACGGGCAGGACGATATAAGCTTTCATGCGTTGGGCGAAGAGCGTGAGTACTATGGCACAGGGCAGGAAGATAAAAAGGGGCCACAGGCTGTTCAGCCGTACATAGTCGACATGAATGAAGAGAGCTGCAAGCCAGAAAAGAAGCCAGTAGAAGATTGCCGGGCCGGTCAGGATAAAATGGATTTTCCGCGTATTCGCTTCACGGAGGCAACGGATCCCCAACATGGCGAAGTAGAAAAAGGGAATATGGGAGATATACGTATATGTCGGATATTTTGTTGCCATGACGGTATAGAAGAGAAGCGGTACAAACGCCCATACTGCAAGAAAGAGAGGAAATCCGTTTTTGCGAAAAAAGCGGCGCATGCCGTAAAAGGCGGCGCCCGTCCACGGCAGGAGAGCGACGGGAAGAAGCAGGAAATAGTAGTAAATAACATTTTCCTGCGGGTGTTCCGAGACGAGGGCACGCGTCATTGTATTGAAACCGAGAAGGCCGTCAATAAAAGCCGTCCCATAGAGGCGGTACATGTAAACGTACCAGGGCAGGGCGAGAAGGAAAAAGAGAAGTATGCCTTCCGGCCGAAAGAGGCGGCGTAAATATACACTTTTTTGCTCACAAACGATATAAAGAAGAATGATAAGGCCCGGTAAGATGATGCCGACAGGTCCTTTAGTCAGTACGGCACAAGCGGCGGCGCCATAAGCTATACATGTGTGGAGACGACTGTTCTCGTTCATGCCGATGTAAATGCTGAAAAGAGAAATCTCCGTAAAAAGAAGGAGATACTGATCGGTCAATACGGAGTGCGTAACGGCCCAAAAGAGAAGCGATGTCGCCGCTATTGCCGCAATGAGGCAGGATAAGGCAATGCCGTTTTGCCGCCGCCGCGTATAATAGGCGAGAACCGTGACAGAGAGGGCGCCGCACAAGGCAAAGGGCAAGCGCGTTGCGAAATCGGAGAAACCGAAGAGGGCATAAGCGATATAGAGAACCCAGTAGGTGAATATAGGTTTGTCAAACCAGACAGTATCATAAATTCGCGGCGACAGAGGAGCGCCGGAAAGGACCATTTCTTTTGCCGTCAGGGCGTAGTTCGACTCGACCGGATCCGTTACGGCCAAATAACTGTTGCCGACGGTTAAAAAGATAAATGTCGTTATAAATAGCGGCAGCAGAAAGCGATACTGTTTCATAAATCCTCCGGATGATTGACGAGAATTATGTGCCCCGCTTCAGTCGTAACAAAATAATAGTTCTGCAGGGCGGGCTGCGTTTTCAGCAGTTTCCTGTACGTCGATTGAAGCATGACGATATACGTTTTCTGCGGCATGGTGCGCAGACCGGTAAAGTCCGGTGTTTGCGGCATTTCCCAACTGTCGCCGACAGTATTGCCGTAAAACGCCATGGCCGGGCAGAGGAATTTTTCAATATAAACAGGATTCTCCTGCGTATGGAGCTGCGCATAAACAAGAGCAATGTCTTTTCCCGAAATATATTTTTCCAGTTGAGGCAGGACCTGTGTAAAGGCGACCGTCATGAGGGCAAACATGGAAACAACAGCCCCTATGAGGGCGGCGCGCCAGTATTTAAGCTGCATGCAGACGGCAGGAATAATAAGCGCCGCCGAAAGGAGGAGCGAACCCCATAAAATAGGCGCTTTGTAAAAAAGGGCCGTATCATGTAAGGGAATGGCATTACAGGCGAGAAGGATGACGGAACCGGCGTAAGACGAGGCTATCCACAGACGCGGCAGGCTGCCGAGGCGTTTAAGGGCGTATGTGTACCAGCCGAGAATAACCGCCAGCGGCGGAAATAGAGGTGCAATATAGGTAACGAGCTGTGTTTTTGAAGCGGAAAAAAAGGCAAATATAAAAAGAGCCCAAATGAGACAGAAAAGAAGTCCGTCCTTATAGGGGCTGTTATTTCGCAAAATACGGTACATAGCTTGGAAGAGCGCGCCTGTCCAAGGCATCATGGAGCCGAGGACAACGGGTATAAAAAAGAAAAAACTGTTTTTGCCGGGATGCTCCGGTGCGGCAAAACGGATAATATTGTGATAGCCGATGAACGTATCGAGAAAATCAGAGCCGTGAACGGCATACATGGCGACGTACCAAGGCAGCCCGACGAGGAAGGCCAGAAGAATGCCGCTCGGAATTTTCATCTCTTTCAGCAGGCGGAGCTGCTTCGTCAGGATAATATAAAGCAGCATGATAAGTGCCGGAAAGGCGTAACCGACGGGGCCCTTTGCCAAGAGAGACAAGCCGCAGCCCAGATAGGCCGTATAATATTGCTTGCGATAAAATGCAAACATCGTCAAGGTCAGCGTAAAGAGGAGGGTCATATCCGTAATGGCGGCCTTGCCAATGTACATAAAACCGAGAGACGTTATTAAGACGACAGCGGCGCGAAAGGCGATATGCTTATTGAAAATAGCGCGGCACTGTATGTAAACCGTGCCGACAGTCGCCAAGCCCATAACGGCGCTGGGCAGGCGTGATGAGTATTCGCTAATGCCGAAAAGAGAATAAGAAATCATTTCGAGCCAGTAAAATAAAGGCGGCTTATCATACCAAAACCGCCCGTAAATGCGGGGAGAAAGCCAGTCCGAAGCTAGGAGCATTTCTCGGGCAGTTTGGCCGTATACGGGTTCGTCCGGGTCAATGAGAGGGAACATGCCGAGAAAGGGCAATAAAAAAATTGCCCCTAAAAAGATGACGGCCAAGCCGTAACGGTTTTTATGAATGAAGTTGAAGAGCGGGTTCATTTGTTTTTTCTCCGCATATAGCGCCTTGTAAAGAAGAAAGCCGCCATGAGCGCACAAATCAGAACGAGCGCAATGGTAAAGATATGATTGTACTGGATGAGATCATGCCAGCGGCTGCCTAAAACGGAACCGGCCCAGACGAGGAGAAAGGTCCACGGAATGGTGCCGATAATCGTTAAAATGAGAAACTTTACAAAGGGATAGCGGGCGACACCGGCAGGAAAAGAAATGAATGTGCGTACGCCGGGAAGACAACGGCAAATGAGGACGGCCAGGCCGCCGTACTTGGTGAATAAGCGCTCCGCCAGAGCAAATTTTTTTTCATTGAAAAAAATGTATTTTCCGTATTTCAATAAAAGCGGTCTGCCGCCGTAAGAACCGAGCCAATAACTGATGACGGAACCGAAAACGCCGGCAATACAGGCGATAATGAAGGTCGGCCAAAATGAAAATATTTGTTGGGAGATTAAAAAGCCGGCGAAGCCCAAGATGATTTCGCTGGGAATAGGAATATTGGCATTTTCTGCTGCCATAGCCAAGAACATGGCGGCATACCCGTAGGTTTCCATTAACTGTAATAGCGTGTCCAAAATGTCAACTCTCTTCCTGCAGGGTGATAGTGTTTAAGGAATTAAAATTGCTTTTATCATATCATATGACCGGAAGCCTTGCCAAACCGGCCGGCTATTGACGCTTAAAGGATGGCAGGCGCAAGAGAATATGAGTGTTTAAGAAATAAGCATATATACCGCCCGGGATAAGCAGAACGGCAATGGCGACAAGAGTTGGAACTTGCAGGTATTTGAGAAAATAGGCGCCGTTGAAAAAGAGGAAGGAACAGGTAAAATAGGCGCCGTAGGCATGGTCTGATGCCGTTCGCCAAACTTTTGCCGCCTTGCTCCGATAGGCGGCGAAAAAAGATAAGACTGCAAACACGCCGCTTGTCGTTATAAGGAAGGAAAAGTTCCACATAAAATAATGGATATCCGTGAAGAGAAATAAGAGGGAGACAATTACAAAAAAATATAGCCAGCGACGGGAGGGGATATAGCCGTCATGAACGAACCATTTACGTTTGAATGCATAGATGCCGATGAAGAAATAGAGAGTCCAGCCGCTTATAAGGAACAAATCAAAAGGGTAGATGAATTTGCCGAATATGTAAATAATATAAAAAAGCAGAAATGATACGACGCCGTGAAGCATCGTTATAAGAACAAAGAATAATATTGTCGGAGAAGACTTATTTTGACGAAAAAACTTCGGCCGGAGTTTTTTTATGAGGAGGGAAAATACGGACAGGGTCAAGGCTGCAGTTATAAAAATGTAGGTGCCCTCCGTGTAATACTTATAAAAAAGAGCTGACGTGAAAAACGAGATGACCGACGCCGTGCCGCCGTTGCTTAGGTAGTTGAGATAGGACATTTCCGGTGCCGCTATTAAGCCGCCGATGAGACAGGGACCGGCAAGACGGATGAATTTATGACGCAAAAAGTATGCATCGCTGCGAATGCGCAAGGTGGCTGCAGTGCAGTAGCCGCAAATAAAGAACACCACTTCCGGTGTAAATGAATAGAGCCAGTTGCTGAGGCGGTTCAGCCCGTTCGATAAGAAAAGCCCGCCCGAATGAGCCAGCGGCGGAACCATGACGGTGCCGGGGAATGCGTAAAGGGTACAAAGTGAGGCCAAAAGTGCCGCATAGACGGAGAAGGTGCGGGCATTGTCGAGAAAGGGAATACGTTTATTCACGGTACCAGTCCTTTCATATAAAAAAACTTCCGTTTACACGGCTATTATAGCACGGGTAAACGGAAGAAAAAGGGCTTGGATTATATTGTTTTTTCCTGTTTTACATAAGAGGGCAAGTAGTAAACTAAGAGTGCCAATGCTTCGCAGGCGTACTTCAGTAAACTGCTGTCCCAGAGGAATCCGGAATAATGACTGGGCAAGGGAATGCTCTCCGCTATGCCGGCAAAGCAGGAGAGCGTAGGCAGAAACTCGGCAAAACGGGAAAAATCATCGGCACGAAAATCGGGAACCAGCGGAACCGGCGTGATTCGATCTCCGCCGTAGGCGCGGAGAATTTCTTCGCCTGCCGCGCACAAGGCTTCGTTGTTTCTGCCGACAGGCGATACAAAGCTGTGCTGCCACCGGCAATCTTCATCGCACAGATCCCTGAGTCGGGCTAGAATGCGTTGCCGCAGGTCATCGTCATAGGTACGGACGGTCCCTTTTATTTCCGCTGTTTCGGGAATCGTTGTGGACAAGTTGCCGCATTGGAATTGTCCGAAGGAGACGAGAGCGACAGGTTGCTCTTTATTTACTTGCTCCATGTAGGCGTTGACGGTATTCAGGAAAATTACCCCTTTTTGCAAAACGCTGTCCGTTGCCGATACTTGTGTGCAATGGCCGCCCTTGCCGACAAGGGTAATTGTAAAATCATCACGGGAAGCAAGGCAGACGTTTGAACCAAAGCCGATTCTCCCTTTGCCGAGTGTACTATCCAGTTTTAAGTTTACGGCGTAGTCGCAGCGCGGCTGCGCTAAAATACCGTTGTCAATCAGCTTGGTTACACTGCCGTATTTTTCCGATTCCGGTTCAAAAACGAGGCGAATTGTCCCGCGAAGACAATCCTTGTGACGCAGCAGCAGCTTTGCCAAACCGAGCAGTGTCGCCGTGTCGCCGTCATGACCGGAAGCGTGCATGATTCCGGGAAAGAGGGACGCATAAGGGCAAGCGTCTGCTTCGTTGACGGGTAGGGCATCTATTTTTGCCGGAAGCAGCACCGTCGGACCGGGTAAATTCCCGCGGATGATGCCGGTGACACCGGTACCGGCAATTATTTTTATATCCGTAACGCCCATAAGGGACAGTTCACGGAAAATTGTTCTGCACGTATCAAATTCATTGCCGCTTAGTTCAGGCCGCGCATGGAAGTATTCCCGCATTTCCATCATATAAGGGAGTACCTTGCGAACGGCTTCGCGAATAGTGAAGTCAGGCATAAAAGTTGTCATGTATACCACCTCGTCAGGAGGCTCTTCGCAGGGAAGCCTCTGTCAGTGTATATACAATTCTTGATTGTATATACAAAATCCTGCTGCAGCAAAAAAAGATATAAGGATGGTTTACGCATATGGTATACTGGGGACAGTGAGTGCATAAATATATTTTCAATTTTTTGCACGCCCGCGAGTGCTCGGATAATAGATGTAACGGCAAATTATGGTATGAGGAGACGGATTATGCATATTTCAGGGCAATTACTTCCGACAGTGAGACAACTTAACGGCTGGCCGCGGTTTCGCCTGCGCCTTTTTGCGGAAGGTGCCTGCGTCGGCATATTGTCCGGCTCGGCAGCGGGATTTTTCCGCTGGGCTTTGGAAAAAGGTACTGTAGGGCGTGAATATGTATATAGTTTGCTGACACAGACGAACCTTTTGTGGAATTGTCTCTGGTTTTTAGTGCTAGCCCTTGCCGGCTATATTCTTTATAAGTGCGTGTCCTATGAACCCGACGCGGCAGGCAGCGGTATTCCCCAGGTAAAGGGCGCCATATCCTGTTCTCTCCATATGCGCTGGTTTCGTGTTTTCTGGGTGAAGCTTTTCAGCGGTATCTTGGGCATCGGCTTGGGCCTTTCACTCGGGCGGGAAGGTCCGTCCATTCAGCTCGGAGCCGTCACGGCACAGGGATTCAGTGAAACGCTGAAGCGGACGCGCATGGAAGAGCGGTATCTGATTACGGCCGGCGCCAGCGCCGGGTTGGCTATGGCTTTTAACGCGCCCCTGGCAGGCGTCCTCTTCGCATTGGAAGAACTGCACCGTAATTTCTCCGGTGTCGTTTTGGCGCCGGCCATGGCGGCAGCTCTGATTGCCACCGTCATTTGCCGGCTTATGTTCGGCGCTCAGTCGGTATTTCAATTCGGCGTATTGTCTGCTTTTCCCGTGACCTATACATGGCTTGCCGTACTGCTGGGAGTCGTTCTCGGATTTTGCGGGCTTATTTTTAATAAAGGGCTTCTGTTGTCAAGCCGCTTTTATAGACTGCCTATTTTTACAAAATCCTGGATGCCTGTCGTATTTGCTCTTTTTACGGCAGGTATTTTAGGATATGTGTTTCCGCAGATTCTCGGCGGCGGCAATGAGTTGATTAACTCTCTGCATACGCTGCCGTTGTCACTTAAACTGTTTGCCGCCTTGCTGGTCGGCAAATTCGTCTTTACTCTTGTCAGTTATGGTTGTGGTGTACCCGGCGGTTTCTTCCTGCCCATACTGGTCATCGGCGCTTTATTGGGAAGTGTTATCGGCATTTGTCTTATTGACGCGGGACTGGTAGAAGAACAGTACTTATCCGATATTGTAGTCATTGCCATGGCCGCTTTTTTTACGGCTGCCGTTCATTCACCCATTACGGGAACCGTCCTGATTATGGAAATGACCGGATCTTACGAGCATCTTCTCGTCTTGTGCACGGCGGCGCTCATCGCCTTGGTAACGGCAAAACTTTGCGGCGGCAGACCTGTATATGACATGTTGCTGGAACGATTGCTGCAGAAGGGCCGGGACGGAGCGGCAGATAAAAAGCGCAATATTATTGAACTTACCGTCGGCAGCGGCTGCTTATTGGACGGCAAATCGACGCGGGAAATCCCCTGGCCCGAACACGTAGCTTTGATTGACGTCAAACGGGGTGATGGGGAAATCATTCCCGATACGAATACAGTGCTGGCCGCGGGAGATTATATTTATATATTGACCGATGATGCGGCTGCGGCGGAGGCCGTGAGACATATGACAGAAAAAGAAAATGTATAATAATAGCAATGCATACAAAGAAAATAAAAAGATAGCCGCGGAAATTGCGTAATATAAAGACAAGGTATATAAAAATGAGAATGAACAAACGCATAAAACAAGAAAAAACGATGCATAAACCTGTAAAATTTTGACTTGCTATGATTTTTTTGCTATACTGACCATGAGCAGAGCTTCACAATCATAATGTGAGGTGGTTTTTTGAAGAAGTATATTACTCTTTTATTTACCCTTTTGTTTACCTTAGCATGTTCGGTCATGGTAATGGCCAATGTATCTTTAGGAATGACAGGCACTCGTGTAGAGAGTGTTCAAAATATGTTGATCGGCACGGGATATCTGACCGGCGGGGCGGATGGTGTGTTTGGAAGCGGTACACAGTCAGCTGTACAACGGTTCCAAGCAGATCATGGGTTGGCAGCCGACGGAATCGTCGGCACGCAAACGATGAATGCGTTGTCAACTGCCAGCGGCCAGCCGATACCTGTTGATAATACTATTGTAATGGAAGCTACTGCTTATACTGCCGACGATCCCGGAAATAGCGGTTATACCGCGACAGGACAGCCGTTGGCGTATGGTGTCGTATCGGTTGACCCCGATGTAATTCCCTTGGGAAGTCAGCTGTATATTGAAGGATACGGCTATGCCGTTGCTGCCGATACAGGCGGCAGCATTGTCGGAAACAGAATTGATTTGGCAATGGATTCTGTTGATGACGCGTTGAACTTCGGTCGTCGGAACGTAGTTGTTCACGTGTTGTAAGAAGAAGACGAGGAGACGAAAGTCGCCTCGTTTTTTGTTTGCAAAGTATGTATTTCCCTTGTGTTTTGTGGTATCCTAAACAAGGATTTGAAAGTAATTCAGTGCAGGAGGCTCTTTGTATATGGAAGATGTAACAGCATTAGTCTTAGCTGCCGGTAAAGGGACGAGAATGAAGTCGGCCTTGCCCAAGGTGTTGCACAAAGTCGGCGGGATTCCCATGATCGGACAGGTTTTGCAGGCCGTGAAAGCGATCGGTACGCGACGGGAAGCGGTTGTTGTCGGCTTCGGTGCCGATGCGGTAAAAGAATACCTTGCCGGCAGGGCGGAGTCAATTGTCCAGACGGAGCAGTTGGGTACGGGTCATGCGGTTATGCAGGCGGAAAGTCTGTTGGCCGGCGAAAAGGGAACATTGCTGGTTACTTGCGGCGATACGCCCCTTGTGACGACAGAGACCTTTGCGGCACTTCTTGACTGTCATCGAAAGACCGGTGCTGCAGCCACCGTGTTGACTGCAAAAATGCCGGACCCGACGGGATACGGCAGGGTTATTCGAGATACTGCCGGCCGTGTAGCGAAGATCGTAGAACAAAAGGACGGTACGCCTGATGAGTTGGCCGTTAACGAAGTGAATGCTGGCATATACTGTTTTGAACTGCCATCCCTTTGGAATTTATTACACCGCCTCGGCAATGATAATCAGCAGGGCGAATATTATTTGACCGACGTCATCGGTATGTTTGTTGCGGAAGGCGCAACGGTCAGTGCGTTGTCGGCTCCAGATTACAGAGAAACGCTCGGCGTTAATTCGCGTCTTCAGTTGGCGGCAGCTGAAAAAATCTTACGAGAACGCAAACTGGAAGAGTTGATGACGGCAGGCGTAACGATTATAGATCCGGCCGGCACATATGTAGACACGACCGTATGTATCGGCAGCGATACGGTTCTTTATCCGGGAACAATATTGGAAGGCCGTACGGTTATCGGGAAAAACTGTGAAATAGGACCGTATACGCGTCTGACGAATGTACATATAGGTGACGGTAACCGTTTGCAATTTACCTGTGCCGATGACTGCGAAATAAAAGATGGCACGCAAGTCGGCCCGTTCGTCCATTTTAGGCCGCAAACAGTCATCGGTGCGGGCGTTAAAGTGGGCAATTTTATGGAAGTGAAAAACTCTCATATCGGCGACGGCACCAAACTGCCTCATCTCAGCTATATCGGCGACAGCGATGTAGGCGCAGGCGTAAATATCGGCTGCGGTGTCATAACGGTCAATTATGACGGCAAGGAGAAACACAGGACCAAGATTGACGACCATGCCTTTGTAGGCTGCAACAGCAATCTCGTTGCGCCTGTTGAAATCGGCGAATATGCGTATGTCGCCGCCGGTTCGACAGTGACGAAACGGGTGCCGTCCGGGGCCTTGGCCGTCGGTCGAACGAAACAGCGAAATATAGAAGATTGGGTAAAAGACGATACATATAAAAAATAAGCATTATAATATGAAGAGTGCGGCAAAGTAATTTACTATATTAACCCGGCAGGAGGGGCATAATGAGCTACGAAGACGGTAAAAAGCTTAAAATTTTTACGGGAAATGCCAACCCGAAGTTGGCAAAAGAAATTGCCGATTATTTGGGATTGGAATTGGGGAAAGCCTTTGTAGGTAAATTTAATAACGGTGAAGTACAGGTTATGATCGATGAAAGCGTTCGCGGCAAAGACGTTTTTCTCATTCAGCCGACAAGCCAGCCGGCCAATGATAATTTGATGGAGTTGCTGATTATGGCGGATGCCTTAAAACGTGCTTCGGCCAATCATATTACGGCAGTTGTTCCTTACTACGGCTATGCCCGCCAAGATCGCAAGACCCGCGGTCGGGAACCGATTACATCCAAACTCGTTGCCGATTTGATGACTACGTCCGGTATTACGCGTGTTGTGACGGTTGACCTGCATGCCGGCCAAATTCAGGGCTTTTTTGACGTCCCTGTCGATCATTTGGGTTCCGCTTCGATTATTGCGCGGTATATTAATGAAAAAAAGGAAAAGACGGATTTAGGCGAAATCGTTGTCGTCTCACCCGACTTGGGGGGCGTTACGCGCGCTCGTGATTTGGCCGATCGGGTCAACGCACCCATTGCGATTATTGAAAAACGGAGGCCCCGACCGGGTGTTGCGGAAGTGATGAATATTATCGGTGATGTAGACGGGAAAACCTGTATTATCGTTGATGATATTGTCGATACGGCCGGCTCCCTGTGCGGCGGCGCAAAAGCCCTTAAAGAAAGGGGCGCGTCCAAAATTATTGCGGCCTGTGCTCATGCGGTCCTGACGGATCCGGCAGTAGAACGTATTCAGAAATCGGATATAGCGGAATTGGTCATTACCAATACCATTCCCTTGCCGGCAGAAAAGGCGATTGACAAGATTAAAGTTCTTTCCGTCGCGCCCTTGTTGGGTGAAGCGATTATGCGTATATTTCACCAAGTATCGGTGAGCAAGTTGTTTGAGAAGTAAGAGGAGTTTTATTTCGTGCACATGATTGTCGGTTTGGGTAATCCCGGACCTGAATATGAGGGCTCAAAACACAATGCGGGATTTTCCGTTGTCGACAAGCTGGCCCGGAAGTGGGAAACGGACTTTCAGAAAAAACAAATGGACGCACTTATCGCCACGTCAACCGTTCAGGACGAGACGGTATTGCTCGTAAAACCGCAGACCTATATGAATGAAAGCGGTCGAGCCGTTGGACCGCTTATGCGTTGGTATAAAATTGCCGAAGAAGATGTATTTGTCATTTATGATGACATGGATTTACCTGTCGGCAAGCTGCGGATTCGCGAAAACGGCAGTGACGGCGGTCATAACGGTATAAAGAGCCTTTTTGCCAACGGCTGCCGTAACTTTGTGCGCTTTCGCCTCGGCATAGGCCGGCCTTTGGGGCATGACGATGTTATTGCTCACGTACTCACGCCTTTTCCGGAAGATTTGCGTGAGCGCTTTGAAGAGGGTACAGCGTATGCGGCGGAAGCTGTAGAAGGGTGTCTGGAACTGGGTATTTCCAAGGGAATGAATAGATTCAATCCGAAGCGGCACGGTTCATAAGCCGCGCCGTAACTGTTAGTTGTACAGTATGTGCAGAGGAGCGGTCTCATGATAGGTATTTATAAAAAAATTTTGGCGATCTTTGCTCTTGTCACCGTCCTTGCGGCCGGAACAGCCGGTGCTTACGTACCGCCTACAAGTGCCGAATCGGCGTGCATGATTGAGGTGGATACGGGAAAAATTTTATATCAAGTCAATCCGAATAAGTGGATTCATCCGGCGAGTACGACGAAAATCGTAACCTTTTTGACGGCTCTGGATAAGGGAAGGGACAAACTGGATGAGCCCATAAAAATATCGGCGGCTGCGGCCAATACGGAGCCGTCCGTATTGGGAATCGCACCGGGGGATAAGCTGTCACTGCGTGAAGCGATGCGCGGTATGATGGTCGTTTCCGGTAATGATGTGGCCGTTGCCGTTGCTGAAACCTTGGGCGGTTCCGTCGCGAAGTATGCGGAAATGATGAACGCCGAAGCCGTGAAGATGGGAGCAACACATACTCACTTTGTCAACCCCAACGGCCTGACAGCTGTACGTCATTACTCAACGGCCGTCGATATGGCCCGCATGACCGCATACGGCATAAAGCATTATCCCGAATTTCGCTATACCGTAAGTTTACCGACATATACGGTAAAGTATTTGGACGGACATACGAAATACGTAGAAACGACAAATAATTTTTTGAAGAGCGGATATAACGGTGCAAACGGCGTAAAAACCGGTTATACCGATGCGGCAGGTGTCTGCCTTGTCGCATCGGCGACACGCGACGGACATACGTTGGTTGTAGCTCTTTTTAATGACGACAATCGCTGGACAGATGCTCCTGCTATCCTGGATTACGGATTCAGACGATTGCAAACGGGAAAATAGAAATAATTTGCAATAAAAAACGAGGCATTAGGCCTCGTTTTTTATGTGTCAGTATGATGGAGATTATACTTAGAAATTTTCCGAGAGAAGTTCGAAGAATGCCTGCGGATGAGCGCAAACAGGACATACTTTCGGAGCTTCGTCGGCTTCTGCGATGAAACCGCAGTTACGACAGATCCAGGTGCGCTTTTCAGTACGTTTAAAAGCCGTACCGTTCTTAACGTTTGCCAAGAGAGCACGATACCGTTCTTCATGGTGTTTTTCGATAGCGCCGACGCGTTCGAAGAGCTCCGCAATTTTATCGAAGCCTTCTTCACGGGCAACTTTGGCAAACTCCGGATACATTTCCGTGTTTTCATAGTTTTCGCCGTCTGCAGCATCGTTCAAAGCGCCGTCCAAATCGGGCATACCGCTGTGCAACAGCTTGAACCAGATTTTTGCATGCTCTTTTTCATTATGCGATGTTTCGTTGAAGAAGCCGCTAATCTGTTCATAGCCCGCTTTTTTGGCAACACTTGCATAGTATTCGTACTTCGTATGTGCCTGCGATTCACCGGCAAATGCGGCCTGTAAATTTTGTTCCGTTTTGCTTCCTTTTAAATTCATTATAAGAATCCTCCTCAATAATCAATAATCAATATTTGTTACTGACTATATTATATAACTTATTTTTCCTAAGTCAAGAAGAATCATTACTTGTTATTTATGATTTATACATAATATTAATATGCTTAAACGCTATATATAAGCTGCTGCGGCCTCATCAATCGATGATAACATAAAAAAGGAGCTATAAGAGATTTCGGTAAATCTGTCTTATAGCTCCTTCAACGGGGATAGCCATGCTGCCGCTTAACCTTCTTTTTTGTATTGGTGCGGCAGATATGGGCAATGTACCTGGCAATACACATGATTAGAAAAATGGCAACTGTTAGAAAGGAGGCCGATTCCGGGCCTAAGGTCGGAACCGGAAGGAGGCTCAGGTAGTCGGGCAGCTTGTAGAGCAGAGCCGTATACATGCCGGCTATAAGGAACAATAGAGAAAAAACCTTGCCGATTAAGGTAAAGACGATACCGATGAGTATATAAAAGGATCGCTCTATCGGCCCGATATGCCTTTTTTCTCTATTTACATCCGGTTCGGTATGTACGTCATATGGATTTTGCTGCCGCTTATAGCTTTTTTGCCGATAGGGTGAAATGGCGGGATTTTCTTCAGGAATGACCGGCTTTCCTATGTAGTAGCGATAAATATTTTTTGGTGAGCCCAATTGACGGCAAATTTCATCCTCCGACAGGCCTTGGCGCATGCCTTTACGGAAGAGTGTTTCGCAATCCGATAAAATTTCTTGTAAATCATCTTTGTTACTGTGCCGAAAATAGTAACGTAACAGATCCATAAACTCCGTTTTTCTCACATTTTTACCTTCTGTCGTTGTAAAGTTTCCAATCGTTCCTGTAATTGAGCGCCCTTATTCCATGAAACTGCGCCGAGGATCATGATGATCACGAGGAGCGGTACGGCAAAGGGGCGAATGGGCTGCGGTAAAAAATCCAAAGCTGCAAGCGGTTCGGCATTAATAAGGATAAAATAAGCGATTCGAAAGAGTGCGGCCACAGTCAGGAGGAGAGCCGTAAATCCGCACATATATAACAATATATAGAGGCGACGCCATGTCGCTGGTGATTGAAACATAAAGAGAACTCCTTTATAATAAATTGAAATTGATTTTATATTAGCACAAAATAAAATCTTCGGCCAACCGATACCGACAGAATACACATTATGTATGAATGATAGGGGAAAGGCGGTGAACGTAATGCTGACGACAATAAATTTGCAGGATATAGTGCGAAATTACGGGGAAATACTTGTAGTTAAGGGTATTCGCATAGCTCTCATATTTGTGTGCGCTTTTCTTGCATATAAAACTGTTGAATTTATCTTGGGGCGACTGGTTGGCTTTCCCGTTAACCGCATGAGTGACGCCGGGCGGCAGAGAGGAATGACGCTTCTGTCCATTACGCAACATATCCTTTTCAGTATTTTTTGTTTTTTTGTCCTCATAGCGGTACTGAAAGAATTGGCTATTGATACGACCTCCCTTCTTGCAGGCATAAGTATTATCGGACTGTCTATCGGTGTCGGCGCACAGAGTCTTGTCAAGGATTTCACGGCAGGCTTTTTTATTCTTGTAGAAAACCAATATGCCTTAGGCGATATTGTGAAAGTTAAAGGTATTACGGGGAGAGTAACGGAACTTACCTTGCGCACGACAAAAATTGAGTCGGCCGACCATGTTGTGAACATCATACCTAACGGCCTTATCGATACGGTAACGAACTATACGAGAGGCGTTTATTCCGGCGCCGTACGCATTGCCGTTGCACAGGACTTTGGTCCCGATATAATCATCCCCGTATTGGAAGAGGCCTTAAAAGCTGTTTCAAAAATTCCGGCTTTGAAGAACGGTGCGGTTGTCGGCGGGCTTTCAGGGATGGAAGGAGACGCGTATATATATGACGTAATATTGCCGTCGGACTGGTCGGATTCATACTCGCTCTGTACGGCTTATCGCTGTGAAGTGGCTAAGCGGTTCAGAGAAAAAGGCATTGTTCTGCGGAGTTTACGTATAGATAATGTTACAACCGGGAAATAACACAATGATTTTCTGGAATAAAGGGGATTGCTATGAGCGATTTTGTACGTTACCGCGTCGGTGATGTCGTGCAGTTAAAAAAGGTTCATCCTTGCGGTATGAATGAATGGGAAATAATGCGTATCGGTATTGATTTTATCATTATATGCCGTGGCTGCGGTCATCGCGTAATGATACCGCGGCAGAAGTTTGAAAAAGCGGTTAAAAAAATTTTGCGATCGGCCGAAGCGGAGACGGAATTATAATTTCTCTGAATAAACTGTAGAACCCGAAAAAAATCAGTTGTTTTTTTCGGGTTTTATGATATGATAAATACAATATTTACTTTATCGAATTAAAGTAATAAAGAAAGAAGGGAATATACTCAATGAGCCGGGCCCGCTTGGACGGAGTAAAGATGCTGCATCATGATGAAATGCGCAATTATGCTCGTATACAAAGTAAGATGCTGGAAGTTTTGATGAAACACGGCTGTAAGATCGTAGAACCGCCGAGTTTTGCGGATTACGATATATATGGACAATTTTTTCCGCATTTGCGCAGAGAAATGGTTAAGACCATAGATGCCGACGGTTCTGTCCTTGTTCTGCGTCCCGATGCGACACTGCCTATCGTTGAAACGGCGGCTCGCGAATTCCCCCGAACAAATCAGCTTTTAAAGTTCGGTTATGTAAGTACGGTTTTCCGCAAATATTCCGGGAGAAGCACGTACGGTAAAGATTTCCTTCAGGGCGGGGCTGAAATTCTGGGAGACCCCGAGCCTGAATGTGACGGTGAGATCATTGCCATGGCTGCAGCGGTACTGGCGGCTGTAGGTATTTGTAATATTCATATCGATATCGGGACGGCAGCATATGCGTACGCGCTTTTTGACGAGTTGTTTCTGGATAAAGAAGCTAAACAAGTGCTGCGCCGCTATTTGGGAGAACGTAATCTTGTTGCCTACCGCGGCTATACGGCTCTTTTGCCGCTGCGATCCGACTGCCGCCGGGCTCTTGACGCCTTGCCCGTCCTTTTCGGACCGTATGCGGAAACATTGACGGCAGCCCGGACTTATTGTCTTAACAGCGGTATGAGAAATGCGTTGGCACGACTGGAAAAAACTCATCAATATCTCGGCTGTGCCGGATATACGTCGCATATCCGGCTTGATTTGGGGGTTACGGATCCGTTAGGGTATTATACGGACATGATGTTTAAAATATATGCGGACGAAGCGCTTTGCGAACTGGTAAGCGGCGGCAGATACGATCGGCTTTCAACCGCTTTCGGCATAGAACGGCCGGCTTGCGGGTTCGGTATGAATCTTAATTTATTATATGAGTTTATGAGTGATGCAGGTCTGCTGAAAGATGCTGAACCGTCATTGCAGCTGGCCGTTTCTTATTCGACTTATGATCGACAGCTTCTCATTGACCTCTTCAATTGGCGCCGCCGGGGATTTCGCGTAGCGGCCTATCCGGATACGGCCTACATTGATGCCGGAGACTGCAGGTTATGTTGCCGTTACGGGGACGGAGTATATCATAAAGACGGAAACATACTGACTGCCCGGGAATTGGAAGAATTTATGAGGAGGTGTGATGATGGCTCTTCATATTGCCCTGGCTAAAGGACGTATACATAAAGTTGTTATGAAATATTTACAGGCCGGCGGTTATAACTTTTCATCCTATTCGGAAGACAGCCGCAAACTTATTTTTGAGGATATACAGGGACGTATAAAAGTGACGCTCGTCAAATCGCCGGATGTTGCTGTCTATGTAGAAAGAGGCGCTGCCGATATAGGCATCGTCGGTAAGGATATACTGATTGAAGAATGTAGTGAAGCGGCAGTCTATGAAATTTTCGATCTCAACATCGGTTGCTGCCATATGGCTGTTGCCACTATTGCCGGGCGGAAGATAGAAATGAGTCGGCGCCTTACTGTCGGTACAAAATACCCGCTTATTGCACGGCAGTATTTTGAAGCGCATCATCACAGCGTCGATATTATTAAGCTCAACGGCTCCGTCGAATTGGCACCGCTTATCGGCCTGGCCGATGTTATCGTCGATATTGTCGAGACGGGCAATACGCTAAAAGCCAACGGGCTGGAAGTAGTGCGGTATTTTATGGATTTCAGTGCTCGTATGATTTGTAATCCGGTTTCTTTTAAATTAAAGTACGGAGAGATACAGGCTTTGATCCGAAATATCGAGGAACGGAGAAAGGCGGAGGGGGAGCATAATGGAGAGAATAGAAGTACCGGATAAAGGATTTACATTAAAGGAGATCAGGGAGATCACAGAGCGGGAGCAGGCCGGTGACTCCAAAATACGGGAACGGGTAGAAATGATCCTGGCAGCCGTTCGACAGGATGGAGATCGGGCGGTTCGAAATTTTACAATATGCTTTGACGGCGTAGATGTGCCGGAGTTTCGGATCACCGAGGAAGAAATTGAGGCAGCGGTGAAAGCGGTCGGCCCCGAATTTATGGAGATACTTGCGGAAGCGCATAGTAATATTCGTACTTATCATGAGCGGCAGATAGAAGGATCGTGGTTTAAAGAAGTTCGTGACGGCGTTCATCTCGGTACTCGATTTACCCCCATTCGGCGTGTCGGTGTCTATGTTCCCGGCGGTACGGCGGCATATCCGTCTACTGTCCTTATGGATACGGTGCCGGCGCAGGTCGCGGGCGTACCGTCCATTGCCGTTTTTACTCCGCCCGGCCGGGACGGCGGTGTCAGCCCGTATATATTGGCAGCCGCTTATGTTGCAGGTGTAAAGGAACTTTATAAGGTGGGCGGCGCCCAGAGCATTGCGGCTGCCGCTTTCGGCACGGAAAGTATTGAGCCGGTTTTTAAAATTGTAGGTCCCGGTAATGCGTATGTGGCTATGGCCAAACGTCTTGTCTTCGGTGTCGTCGGCATCGATATGATTGCCGGACCCAGCGAGGTAGGTGTTTTGGCTGATGATTCGGCCGATCCTGCCTGGATTGCCGCGGACATGCTGGCACAGGCGGAGCATGATGTGCGGGCTGCAGCTTTTTTGGCAACGCCCAGCGAAAATATAGCCCGTTTTGTAGAGTCGGAAATATCCAAGCAGCTGCAAGACTTGGGGCGCTGCGAAATTGCCGAGGCCGCTCTTCGGGATTATGGCAAGATTTTTATTACAAAAAGTAAAGAACAGGCTGTAGAAATTATGAATCTCATTGCGCCGGAACACTTGGAAATACTGTTTGATCGGCCTGAAACATATGTTTCGCAGATTCTGAACGCCGGTGCAATTTTTGTGGGTCCGTACACACCCGAGCCGATAGGAGATTATTTTGCCGGTCCCAATCATACTCTCCCGACTATGGGAACGGCCGCCTTTTCGTCTCCTTTGGGCGTATATGATTTTATGAAAAGGAGCAGTCTCTTACAATATGATCGGACTGCTTTTACGGCTGTAGCGGCAAAGGTGGAACGCTTTGCCGCCGTGGAAGGGCTGCAGGCCCATGGACTGGCTGTGAGGAGGAGACTGGATGAATAAGGAATGGATTCGCACGACCTTGCGGCAGGTTGAGCCCTACAAGGTGCCGGTTATTTCGGAATCGACGGTTATCAATGCCAATGAAAGCCCGTACAGTATATTTGACTTTCCCGCTGTTAAAAGCGATTTCTTGCAGCGGCTGGAAAGACTGCCGTCATATCGCTATCCGAAACCTTATGCCGATGACTTGCGGAAGGCCCTTGGCGAATATGTCGGCTGCACTCCCGAAGAAATTCTCGTGGGCAACGGAGGCGATGAAATTATCGGCCTTGTGTGCAGCACCTTTCTGGAGCCGGGCGATACGATTCTGACGCACTGGCCGACCTTTGACATTTACGGCATTGACGCATCCATGACGGGCGCAAGGGAGGAACGCGTTCCCGATAAAGACGGATTTGTGCGCAGCGCCGAAGCGTACGGGCAGGCCGTGAAAGAAAAAAAGCCGAAGGTCACGGTTATTTGCAATCCCAACAATCCGACAGGGCACCTGTGGAGTACGGACGAAGTGGAATCGATTGTGGCGGCTTCGGATCGGCCCGTTCTCGTCGATGAGGCCTATCTGGAATTTTCCGGGCTTGAAAGCAGTATTCCTCTCATTCGCCGATACGACAACCTCATCGTCCTGCGGACACTGTCCAAGGCCTTCGGACTGGCCGGTTACCGCATAGGCTATGCGGTCGGGCAAAAAGAGATGATTGACGCCCTGGCCCTGACCAAGGCGACGTATAACGTCAATGCCGTTTCTCAAACGGCCGGCCTTGTCGCCATGGCGCACAGGGATGAAATCTTGGGCTTTACGATTCCGCGCATTGTACGGACGCGGGATTTTCTTGCCCGAGAGCTTAAAGAGATAGACGGGATTAGGGTATATCCGAGCGCTGCCAACTTTATCCTTTGCCGCGTTCCCGATGGGGCGGCGGCGGTCAAGGCTTTGAGCGCTGCGGACATTGCCGTTCGCAGCTATAAGGCGAGTGCCTTGCGCGATTGCCTGCGTCTCACGGCGACGACGAAAGATACGGCGGAGCGGATTGTTGCCGCTCTTAGAAAGGAGTTTAGTCATGCGTAAAGCGCAGGTTGAGCGAAATACGAAGGAAACGCAGATTGTCCTTTCCCTGAATCTCGACGGCAAAGGAAGCTTTGCGGGAACGACGGGTGTGGGCTTTTTTGATCACATGCTGAATCTTTTTGCCTGCCACGGCAGTTTCGATATGGTACTGAACGTGCACGGCGACCTTGCGGTGGACTCTCATCATACTCTGGAGGATTTGGCTATTGTCCTGGGCGATGCGCTGGATCGGGCCTTGGGAAACAGAATCGGCATCAGGCGGTACGGTATTTTTTATTGTCCCATGGATGAAGCCTTGTCCCGCGTCGTCATCGACTTGAGCGGACGTCCGTATCTGGTCTATGACGTAGAGCTTAAGGCGGAACGTATCGGCGATTTTGAAACGGAAATGTTGCGTGAATTTTTATATGCCCTGTCCGTGCACGGCCGGATGAATTTGCACGTCACCAACTTGTACGGCATCAATTCGCACCACATAGCGGAATCCGTATTTAAGGCCTTGGGGCATGCTTTAAAAGGAGCCGTTTATGTGGAAGCGGATTCGGATAAGGTCTTGTCGACTAAGGGAGTGCTGTAAGATGAGAGTCGTCATTATTGATTACGGTGTCGGGAATTTGGCAAATGTCGCCTACGCATGGCAGCGGCTCGGCGTAGACCCGATTATAACAAATGCTCCCCGCCTTATCAGGCAGGCCGACTTGATTGAGCTGCCCGGCGTCGGAGCCATGCGCGATGCCATGGAAAACTTGAGAAAACGCGATTTGATCCCCGTCCTGGAGGAGGAAGTAAAAAAGGGTACTTTCTTTCTCGGCGTGTGCCTCGGCATGCAGGCGCTTTTTGAAGCGTCTCATGAAGACGGCCTTCACAAGACGCTGGGATTTTTGCCGGGTGAAGTGATGCCCTTGAAGAGAACACTTAAAGTGCCGCACATGGGGTGGAACCGGCTGGATTTCCGGCAATTCCATTGGTTGCAGGAAGGCTTACCGGCCCGACCGTATGTGTATTTCGTCCATTCATACTATAAAACGCCGACGGATACGCCCGATGTCATTGCCACTGCCGATTATGACGGGCCCGTACCGGCCGTCTGCTGTAGCGGTAACGTGGTCGGCATGCAGTTTCATCCCGAAAAGAGCGGTTCCGTCGGGGCGCGGCTCTTGCAGAATATGGCGGACTATGTCCGAAAGGAGTAGGCTCATGATTGTATTTCCTGCCATTGATATACAAAAAGGACTTGTTGTCCGTTTGCGCCAAGGCGTTGAAAACGATAGTGTCACGTATTTTGAAGACCCCGTGAAAACAGCCGTAAAATGGTATGAAGAAGGAGCGGCATATTTACATGTTGTCGACCTGGACGGCGCTTTTGCCGGAACGCCGCAAAACGGTGTCATAATCCGGCAGATTTGTGAAGCCGTGCCGATTCCCGTTGAAGTGGGCGGCGGCATCCGCTCGGCAGCGACGATTGAAGACTATTTGGAAAAAGGCGTTGCCCGCGTCATCATCGGTTCCTTAGCCGTAGAAGACGAAGGCTTTTTGCAGGAAACGGCGCGGCAATACGCAAAACATCTGGCCGTTTCCATTGACGCGAAGAACGACGTCGTCGCCACGCACGGCTGGGTGGACGGCAGCGACAAAACGGTCCTGCCCTTTGCCGAGCGGGTTCTGGAGGCACGAATAAGCACGATTATTTATACGGACATCGGCCGTGACGGCATGCTCAGCGGGCCCAATTTACCCATGCTGCAAAAGTTGCAGCGCCTGCCGGGGATTCAGCTTATCGCGTCCGGCGGCATCGGTACCGTGGACGATTTGCGGAACTTACGAACTCTGGGCGTATACGGCGCCATTACGGGAAAGGCCCTGTACGAAGGAAGAATTACGATGGCCGAGATTTGCGAACTCGCGGGAGGCGCATAAAATGCTTGCAAAACGGATTATACCCTGTCTGGACGTGCGCGACGGTCGCGTTGTCAAAGGGCGGCAGTTTAAAGATATTCGCGATGTGGACGATCCCGTACGGTTGGGTGCGTTTTATTCCGCCCAAATGGCGGATGAATTGGTGTTCTATGACATTACGGCCACCTACGAGGGGCGCGCCCTTTTTTTGGATGTCGTCCGCGGCGTGGCGAAGACCTTGGATATTCCCTTTACGGTCGGCGGCGGCATCCGGACGATAGATGATTTTCGCCAAGTCCTCTTGGCCGGGGCCGACAAAGTTTCCGTTAATTCCGCGGCCGTCAGGCGCCCCGAGCTGATTCGTGAAGCTGCTGAGCGCTTCGGCAGTCAGTGCGTGGTTCTTTCCATTGATGCCAAGCGCGGCCGGCAGGGGAATTGGGAGGTATACGTTTCGGGCGGCAGAGAAAACACGGGAACGGATGCCTTTACCTGGGCGCGGCAGGGCGTTGCTCTGGGAGCCGGTGAAATCTGTATCAACTCGATTGATGCGGACGGCGCAAGATCAGGCTTCGATTTGGAATTGAACAGTTTATTGACACGGCAGTTGCCGGTTCCCGTCATCGCGTCGGGAGGTGCCGGAAAAATGAGCGATTTTAAGGATGTCCTCAATGTCGGCGTCGACGCGGCTTTGGCGGCTTCCGTTTTTCATTACGGACAGATTGCCATTCCGGAGTTGAAGCGCTATTTGTGTCATGAAGGCATTGCGATGAGGGGAGCTGAAGAATAAATGGATCGTGTCAGCGTTGAAGAGATTCGATTCGATGGGCGCGGGTTGGTACCGGCGGTTATTCAGGAAGCAAATAGCGGCAGGGTGCTGATGGTAGCGTATATGAATGCCGAATCCCTGCAAAAGACACTGGAAACGGGACAAACTTGGTTTTACAGCCGGAGCCGGCAGGAACTCTGGCATAAAGGCGAAACGTCGGGACATTTCCAGAAAGTCGTTTCTGCTGCCGTAGACTGTGATGCCGACACGCTGCTTTTTCAGGTGGAACAGACCGGAGCGGCATGCCATACAGACAGTAAATCCTGCTTCTTTCGCGGTCTCGATACGATAGAGAACTGCGTTACGGGCAGCCTTGCCGTCCTTGCCGATTTGGGAGAAAGAATTCGGGAAAAACGATTGCACCCGACGGAAAAATCCTATACTGCATATTTACTGAATGCCGGGATGGATAAGATCTGCAAGAAGATTGGTGAAGAGGCGGCAGAAGTAATTATTGCGGCCAAAAATGTAAATGGCTGCACTGCGGCGGAAAACTTACCGGAAATGCGGGCGGAAACGGCAAAAGAATCGGCAGATATCCTTTATCATCTGTCCGTTCTTTGGGAGGCGGCCGGGATTACGGTAAACGATGTCATGACAGTACTGGAGGAGCGTTCACGTACGCAGGGAAACAAAAAGACGGCAGGTCATGGGGACAGGACTTTTTGAGGTGACTTATGAAAACCGTAATCTTCGATGTAGATGGCGTGCTGCTTAGCGAAAAACGCTATTTTGATGTATCCGGGCTGACCCTTTGGGAATGGTATAACAGCCCTCTCTATTTAGGCCTCGGGGAAGAGCGTTTTACATCGGCTCCGTCGGAGGAACGCATCATTGCTTTGCGCCGATATTATTGGGCAGATGACATGCTGCTGCGTAAATTTAAGTCACATGGTATTAACAGCAACTGGGATATGGTGTATCTCCACGTTCTTTTGGCTTTCCTTCTGCGGAGCAGAGAAAATAAAGAGCTCTTTGCCGGCTGGACTGCCGGTTTTACGAAAATCGAAGGGGTGCGGGCTGTCGGTGCTTTGCTGAAAAAAAGAGGCTTTACCGTAGCGCCCGGGACGGACTTGTTTCGGCTTTTTACGGCAATTGTTCCGGAAGATACCTGTAAGGATGAAGTATTTCCTTGTATGGAAAAAGCTCTGTCCGATGAAGGTGGCTTGGCGCTTCAACGCGGGTTGGGCCTGCACGGTCCCTTGTGGTGCCGCCTTTTTGAGTGCTTTCAGAACTGGTATTTGGGTGATGTTTTTTACAGGGATACATATCATGATGAACCGTATAATGTCGGCAAAAAGGGGTTTTTGCAGTGTGAAGTGACTCTCGGCGGGGCTGCTGAAACAAAGGCTATGTTTAGAGAATTGAAGCGGCGCGGCTATCGGTTGGCCATCGGTACGGGCAGGGCGGCCAAAGAGGTGGAAGTCCCGTTTAAGACTTACGATTGGCTTACCGAATTTGATGCTGACCATATTGCTACGGCAACGGATGTAAAAAAAGCGGAAAAGCAGCTTGGCATACCGCTTGATAAGCCGAACCCCTTCGTCTATTACGCCGGTGCCTTCGGCAGATATGAAGCACGTTATCGGGATTACCTTCTACATCCCGAAGTATATAAGCAGGGAGAATACATTATTGTCGGTGATTCCCCGGCTGACGTCCGGTGTGCCAAAGCCATGGGAGCCGTAATGATTGCCGTCCTTACCGGCTTGGACGGTGAACAGGCAAGAACAGTATTTGAACGGGAAAATGCAGACTATATTGTCGGTTCGGTTTTGGATATTCCGGAAATACTGCTATAATTTTTATTGTTTTCGTCATATTTCGATAAGCTCAAAAAAGTGCGCGTAATGTACGGTGCCATTGACAGTGTACCCTTCATTACCTATAATTAAATAACTGAATAAGAGAAATCGGGAATGTAGAGAGATGTGAACCGGGTTTCTCCGCCCGGATAATGGAAACGAGGGGCGGCTGTGTTATGAACAGCCGCCTTTTTTTACAGGAGGGAAGCATGCGTTTGCGAAGAAAGCCTTGGATTGACGAGGCTATTAAGGCGTATACGTCTTTTGTCCGTCTTCATCCGGGTGAAGAATGCAAAGGGCATTGGCGAGAATTATTTGAAAATCCGAATGTACCGCTTTGGGTGGAGCTGGGAACGGGGAAAGGCGATTTTATTTCCCGTATGGCCGAACTTCATAAGGACGTGAACTTTATTGGCATTGAAATTCAACTGGGCGTACTCTATTATGCCGCTAAAAAATGTGCTGCCGCCGAATTGACCAATGTCCGGCTATTGCAATTTGACGTCTCCCTTTTAGAGACACTCTTTTCCGCAGGCGAAACAGATAGATTTTTTATTAATTTTTGTGATCCGTGGCCCAAAAAACGCCATGCCAAACGGCGGCTGACGCATCGGGCTTTTTTGGACCGTTATGCGCGGCTGCTGGCAACAGGCGGAGAGATTCATTTTAAATCCGATAATGAGGGACTCTTCAATTTTACGCTGCAAGAATTTAAAGAGAGAAATTGGGAGTTATCCGAAGTAACATATGATTTACATCACAGCGATATTATCAATGAAGCGCTGACTGAATATGAAACTAAATTCAGCGCTAAAGGGCAACCTATTTTTCACTGTGTCGCCAAACGGCCTATGGAGGTGCATTGTCATCAAGAAGGTTAAAAGAATGAATCGGCCCATGTTTGCCCTCTTAACGGCCTTTGTCCTGCTCTGGGTAATCGGTACGGTAAACGTCTTCAGCGCGACCTTTGCAGAAGATATGTCATCGGGCAGTGCTTACGGTCATCTTGTACGCCAGTTGGTGTTTTCCGCTCTCGGTCTGGTTCCGGCAATTTATATCTTTAAGCGCGGTTACATACATTTACGGAAATATGTAAAGACGCTGTATATTTTAAACCTGGTCTTATTGCTCCTGGTGCCGCTTGCGGGCATTACCGTTAACGGTGCCAGACGGTGGATCGGCTTCGGCGGATTTACGTTTCAACCGTCGGAACTGGCGAAATTAACGATTATTTTGTGTGCCGCCCACATCTTGGCGCTGCTTTTGGAAAAACATAAACCGGTTGAGTTTTTGATGCCCTTACGGACGGACAGTAAAGCATCGGTGTGGCAACGGGCCAACTTGTATCCGCATCCTGTCTTGGCTTTGGCCTTGGTCTTGGCTGTTCCCGTTATGCGTCAGCCCGATGCGGGTACAGCCATCATTATTCTGCTCATTCCCGTGTTAATGCTTTGGATCAGCGGTGCCCGCATAAAGCATGTGAAATACCAGATCCTTGTCGCGCTGGTCGCAGCCGGGATATATCTCGGGTCCGCGCCATATCGGGTGGATAGAATCATTGCCTGGTGGTATCCGTGGGAATATGAAAAAACCTTGGGCTACCAGACCGTTCAGGGACTTATCGCCATCGGCTCCGGAGGCATTATGGGCCAGGGATTGGGCGAGGGGATCAGTAAATTCAGCTACCTTCCTGAAGCGCATACGGACTTTGCCTTTGCCGTACTTGCCCAGGAATGGGGCTTGCGCGGATCTTTTATAATGCTTATCTTATTCAGCATTATTATTTATTACGGCTGCATTTGTGCCGGTCATTGCAAAGATCGTTTCGGTATGCTTACGGCTTTCGGCATTACCATGTATTTCGGCGTACAGGGGTTTATTAATATCGGTATGGTCAGCGGCGCCCTGCCGGTTGTCGGTGTACCGTTGCCTTTTATCAGTTACGGCGGGACGTCATTAATTGTAAATATTGTGACGGCGGCTGTTTTGCTTACTATATGTAAGGCCAATTACGACGAAGCGCGCAGGCGCGCGGCCGTATTGTACGAGCGGCCCGTTACGTCCATGCGTGATGAGACGCGCAGCGTTTTTCGTCCCGGCAATGTAAAAAAATAGGAGAGTAAAGATGGAACAAAGACGCATTATTCAGGTTGATGAACGGCTGCCCTTATTGCAGACCTTGCCGCTCAGCTTACAGCACTTATTTGCCATGTTCGGATCAACCGTCCTGGTCCCGTTTTTGCTGAAAGTGGATCCGGCGACGGCTCTCTTTATGAACGGCATCGGCACTATTTTATATCTCGTCATTTGCAAAGGGCGGCTGCCGGCCTATCTAGGTTCCAGCTTTGCCTTCATTTCGCCGGTCCTTGCCGTTTGCGCCACGCCGGGCATGTCATACGGTGATGCACAGGGCGGCTTTATCGTCTTCGGCCTGTCCTTCGTCGTCTTAGCGGTGCTCGTCAATAAAGTGGGCACGCGCTGGATTGATATTCTCTTTCCGCCGGCGGCCATGGGTGCCGTAGTTGCCATTATCGGTTTAGAACTGGCCCCTCTTGCTATGACCATGTCCGGCTACTTGGGTGAAGCTCAGGATATGCCGAATGAGATGGCCATCATTATTTCCACGTTTACATTGGCGGTTACGTTATTGGCAACCGTGCTGGGGCGCGGATTTATCGGCATCATCCCCATTCTTATCGGTGTTATTTCCGGCTATGTCCTGTCATGGTGCCTGGGTGTCGTCGACTTTGCCAAAGTGGCGGCAACACCGTGGTTTTCTGTACCGACTTTCTACGAACCGAAGTTTAACCTCAGCGCCATTATGATGATTATGCCGGCTCTCTTCGTAGTTTTTGCGGAACATTTGGGCCATCTCTTTGTAACCAGCGATATTGTAGGCCATGATCTCATTAAAGACCCGGGGCTGCATCGGTCTCTTTTCGCCGACGGCCTGTCCAATATCCTCTCCGGTTTTGCAGGTTCTACGCCGAATACGACGTACGGTGAAAATATGGGTGTCCTCGCCATTACGGGTGTGTACAGTACATGGGTAATCGGCGGCGCCGCCGTGTTGGCCGTTATCTTTTCTTTTGTCGGAAAAATTGCCGCCCTGATTCACGGCATTCCTGTTCCCGTCATGGGCGGTGTCTGCATTCTCCTCTTCGGCTTTATTGCGGCATCGGGCATTCGCATTCTCGTTGAGAAGCATGTCAATTACACGCGCTCGAAAAACCTCATCTTAACGGCCGTAACCATGATTTGCGGCTTGTCGGGTGCGACCGTTGTCATCGGCCCCGTTCAACTGAAGGGGATGGGATTGGCAACGGTTGTTGCCATGATTTTAAGTCTGGCCTTTCTCGCTTTTGAAAAATTGCACATTGACAATTATCATTAAACGTAAAAAAGGGCTGTAACAAAATAAGAATCTGGTATCACAGAATGATGTGGTGCCGGATTTTTGGGCTATACCGTTTTCAGTCCTCTTTCAAGGAAAAGTCCTCCGGCGTTATGCCCGAAGGTGCGGCCGTTACCGACCATTTCGACCTGAGTATGCCTTCTGAATAACCGGTTTTGAAAGCATTGAAATTATTTAGTTGTTAAGCCGTTAAAAATAAAAGAAAAGCTCGAACTCCGACAAAGAACTGTCAAAGTTCGAGCTTTTCTATTGGAGCCACTTATCGGATTTGAACCAACGACCCTCTCATTACGAATGAGATGCTCTACCAGCTGAGCTAAAGTGGCAAGTACAACACTAATTATATGAAAATAAATGCAATCTTGTCAAGCTTTTACATAAAAAGGAAAGGCGGGATGTCCCGTGTAAGCACATAAATTTTTAAAAAATACAGAAATCGGAGAAAGCGTAAAATTCATACACAAATAAAACGGCTTAAAACAAGAAAGAAGATAAAACTGAAATGTCTCTATGTAATGGAAAGCATATTGTAAAGTTTCATGAGACGAATATCTTCCTTTGAAATTTTAAGAGATTTTTGGAATTCTTCCGTTTCCTTTTGCTTCTTTTTCGACAGGCATACCTTGGTGGCAATAGGCATGAGCGGCCGCGTAGAGATACCGCCGAGAAGCCCCCACTTCGTAGGAACGTCAAGGAAGGTCGACAAAATAGTAATCGTCAGCTGTTCTGTCGGTGTATTCTGATTTTTCAATGTTATTGCCGAAAGGGAATCGTAATGGGTAAGTGTGCCCCAATAGGTGTTTTCGCAGTCCTGATAGGTCTCATACGCGTTGATGTTGGCGAAGAGCATGATTTTATAGGAGTTCATACCCGTCTTGGCCAATATGTCAATGACACCGCGGCTGATCTCATTGCAGCGCCCGTCATAGAAATACATATAGAGCTGTGACGTATCACGGAAAAAGGCGGGCAGGCGCGGGGCGGAAACATTCATGGCCTCGTCCTGAACGGGGTAGAGGAGCTGCTCTACATGAATACCCAGGACGCGGGCAATATCGTAGAGTGTCATGATGTCTAAAGAGATTTGCCCGTTTTCATATTTACTGACTGTAGCCTTACTTTTACAAATGGCTTCGGACAATTCTAATAATGTTAAATTCTTCTTTTTTCGGTAAATTTTAATCTTATTACCGATTTCTTGCGGGATATTTACCATGGGATACCTAAAAACGTTTCGTACAAATATGTTTTTTCACGAAGAACCGTAAAATTGTTTTCCCTTTTTGAGATTATACCATGAAGGACGTAAAAAATCCACTTAAAAGAAACAAAAATAGTGAAAAGTTTCTTTACATGAGAAATGTGAATTCTTGAGAGAAACGGCCGACAATGATATCATTTATACATAAACGAAATAGGTTTGCGTCATAACAAACCGTTTCAGGATTCCGTGGATTTTTAGAGAAAGGAGTCATACTTATGATTCGGATGGGTACATTTTTCGTGTTGGCTTTTTCTGTCCATGTGTTGCAAGGATTGTATATGGTGTAATGAATAATCTTAGTGTAAAAAATGTTGAGTTCGGAGGGATATTGTATGTCAATGAGCAGTTTGGCGAGACAGGCCGGCATGTCCGAGACGGAGTGGAAGCAGGCCGTAAAATTTGACAGCACCGACTGGGGCTGGATTGTCATGAGTATCGGTATGGCCATCGGTGCGGGAATCGTGTTTTTGCCCGTACAGGTCGGGTTGGTAGGTGTTTGGGTATTCTTATTATCGGCTCTTATTGCGTATCCGTCTATTTATTTGCTGCAACGCCTTTTTATCAATACCTTGGCCGATTCGCCGGATTGTAATGACTATCCGAGTGTTATCAGCGGCTATTTAGGAAAAAACTGGGGCTTCCTCCTTGGTATTTTATACTTCATGATGAGCCTTATTTGCGTCTTCATGTACTCGACGGCTCTTACCAATGACAGCGCGTCCTTCCTTCAATCCTTCGGCGTAACGGACGGCCTTCTGTCGGACAGTCCGTGGTACGGCCTGGCCGTCATCTGTTTTATGGTCGTCATCGCGTCGCGCGGTGAAAAACTGCTCTTCAAAGTATCGACACTCATGGTGCTCACGAAGCTCTGCGTCGTCGCTTGCCTGGGCCTGCTCATGGTGCAGTCATGGGATTTGGCGAACATAGGTGCTTTCCCCGATTTCGGTTACATCTTAAAGCAGACGATCATTATGCTGCCTTACACGCTTACGTCGATTATCTTCATTCCCAGCTTGAGTCCCATGGTTATTTCTTACCGGTCTCATCACAAGTCTATTTACGTAGCTCGCTATAAAGCGCTGCGAGCTATGAAAATCGCCTTTCTTGTCCTCTTTGTCACGATCTTTTCGTATGCCTTGTCCTTTAACCTGGCTATGGGACACGAACAGGCGGTGGAAGCATATACGCATAATATTTCCGCCCTTGCTATGGTTGCGAAAGGTGCCGACGGTGATGTGGTGAAGATTTTCAGCCTCGTCTTGAACATCTTTGCCGTCGTTACGGCGTATTTCAGTGTATTCCTCGGCTTTAAGGAAGCGTGTACGGGCATTGCCATCAATCTCTTGTCCCGCGCCCTGCCGGCGGAGAAAATCAATAGAGAACGCGTGGCAACGGGGATTCTTGTCTTTGCGGTCGCCGTTTCCTGGGGGGCTATCGTTCTCAACGCGCCGATTTTAAAACTCCTCTCGTTCTTGGGTCCCATTTTGGGCTGTATCGGCTGCCTCATCCCTGCATACCTCGTGTACAAGGTGGCATCGCTGCGGCAGTACAAGGGAGCAGTCCTGAACCTCATCGTCTTTTCCGGCGTCCTCCTCGTCGTTTCCCCCTTTATTGCCATGATTTAATTATCTTGATTTATGAGAAGGTTTTCCTGCGGGAGAACCTTCTTTTTGTTTACCCTGTTTTTGGATGTTCGTTCCGGCGGGTAGTGTACACGGACTTATAAGACGGCCGGCACTCGTATAGACGAGGCAATTATAAAAATAATTGTCGAATAGGAATATGTGAAACTATTTTCACATATTCCTTCTTTATGGTATACTAAAACTGTAGAGATGTATTTACTATGTATAAAGGGGGATATGATCATGGATAAAAAAGGTCTCGTCCAAGTCGTAAAGGAAATGATTGCTGCTCCGTCCTGCTATAAAGACTTGCAAAAAATCGGACAGGAATGGGTTGATGCTGTCGGTACGGATAAGGAAAAGGCCGCTGCCGAAAAGCTCTTGGCAGAAGTCAAAGCGGATATCAATACGGTTGACGACCTCATTGAATTTGCCGCATCGTCCGAAGCGGTGAAAATCTTCGGGGAAAAAGGTGCTGAAGATTTGGAAGCACACGGCAGACAAATTAAAGCCGAAGGTGCGACCTATTGCGACTGCGGTGCTTGTGCAGGTGCCGAAAAGATATTGAAAAATGAAAGTGTTCTCTTGAGTTAATAAATAAAGGCGCCATCTCAAAGCGAGGTGACGCCTTTACACGTATTGCTTTCTAAAACTTAATGTATAATTGGGAATGTATTTAAATAGTAAGAGAGGAAGTGACCTTAATGTTTTGTACAAAATGTGGAGCACAAGTGGATGATAATCAGCGGTTTTGCAGTAGTTGCGGCGCACCTACGTCAGGTGATATGCAAAATGCTGGCGGTTCCGCAGCCGGAAGCAATCCGGACGGCTGCGCGGATCCGTCAAATCTGTCCGACGCGGAGTTGGAAATCGTACGTGCCAAGGGTTTTATTGAAAATTTCCGGTATATACTCACGGAGAAATATGTGACTGTTAAGGGACGTGCTTCACGCGGTGAATATTGGAAATTTGTCGGCGTGGCGGTTATATGTAATGCGATTCTTATCTGCCTGGGTCTGGTTATACCGTTTATAGGCACTATCTTATCGAATATTTTCGGGCTTGCCGTACTTCTGCCCGGCCTGTGCCTGGCAATTCGCCGTCTTCATGATGTTCGTAAAAGCGGATGGTGGCTCTTAGGCGGCTTTATCCCGTTTGTTAACTTTTATATCCTTTTCCTTCTTCTTTCGGAAGGACCGGAAGAATATAATGAGTACGGCAGAAAGACGAACTTCGTTGCCCTGACGGCGGCTGAAGCGGCTCGTATCGGCAAGCCTGCCAGCCCGTCGAACGGAATGATTGTTGCAGTTGTTATTATTTCGCTGATTTTATTTATGATGGTTAATTCTTTGACGGTTACGACGACATATTGGTATAAACTCTAAAAGGAATTATATATAACGAATCGGGTTCGGACATACACTCCGAACCCGATTTTTGTGTGTCATTGATAAATAACTTTTTCAAAAAAATAGTGGGTTGAATATTCAACTTGTCTTTAAAATAATTTTTTGACTAATTCAGCTGGAAATACGAGCGTGATCGGACACTGATTTAAAGTGACATCATATTAAATCGCTAGCTATAACTTTTTGTTCAAAATAAAATAAAGTTAATGCAAAATAAGAAATAAATTAAAAAGTGAATTTACAACAATAACTTTAATTTGATATAATTTAAACAAATAAAAGAACGACGTTCTAATTAATAGAACAAAAGGAGTGTGAGTATAATGAACTTTTCTGTAAGAATGTCCAGAATCAAACCGTCTGCTATTCGTGATGTGCAAAAGAAGATCTCGCAGCGTCCGGGTGTTATCTCTTTTGCAGCAGGGCTTCCGGATCCTGATTTGTTTCCGTTAGATGATTTATCTGCAGCGACAGAGGCAACAATTCATAAACATGGAAAAATTGCTTTTCAATACGGCTTGACAAAAGGGTACGGGCCTATGATTGATACCATTATTCACCGTATGAAATCTAAAGAAAACGTGGAGGCACTGCCGGAAAATATTATTATGACGACGGGGTCGCAACAAGGGCTTGCTTTATGTGCAATGATGCTTCTTGAGGAAGGTGATATTGTTGTGGCGGAAAATCCCAGCTATTTGGGGGGAATTAATGCCTGCCGTCCTTATGGAGTATCGTTTATCGGTGTGGATACTGATGACGAAGGTATAGATACGGAGCTGTTGGATAAGATCCTTCGTGAAAATCAGAAGGTTAAGCTGCTATATGTTATCCCGAATTTTCAAAATCCAACGGGAAAGGCTTGGTCTTTAAAGCGGCGAATAGCATTTATGGAAGTAATTAAAAAATATGATGTATTAGTCGTTGAAGATAATCCTTATGGAGAAATTCGCTTTGAAGGAAGCCCGGTCCCGTCTTTAAAATCCATGGATACAGAAGGGAAGATTGTTTATTTGGGATCATTTTCAAAAGTTTTAGCTCCAGGCTTACGATTGGCTTGGATCTGCGCAACTTCTGAAATTATTCGTCAGGCGGAACTTATTAAAGAAGGCTGGGACTTGCAGTGCAATCAATTCTGTCAGGTTCAGGCCGTGGAATATATTCAATCTTTTGACTTTGAAGCTCATATTAAAAAGATTCAACAACGATATAAAGGTAAATGCAATTTAATGTTAGAACAGATGAGCAAAGAATTTCCCGAAAACGTTTCCTTTACCCGGCCGGAGGGGGGCATGTTTATTTGGGTGACACTTCCGGAACATTTAGATGCCGGTACATTTTTGGATATTGCTTTAGAAAAAGGCGTAGCCTATGTACCCGGTGAATTTTTCTATGCCGATGAAGGACCTAAAAATACATTGAGAATGAATTTTACAACCGTATCGGAAGAAAAAATCGCAGAAGGAATTAAACTGTTAGGGCAAGCACTGCATGGCGTTTGCTAAATAAATCTTGTCGGTATACCTGCAGGTGCGGATATTCTTGTTTGAGTATAGCTGTGTTTTTTGAGGAGGTATTCATATGAGTTACAAGATAAGCCCCAAATTAGTATTTACTATGCTTATTTTAGGTGCGTGTTGGTCCATTGTTTATATTATTCCCTTTATTCAGTATATTTGGTATGACCCTTTCAAAGAATTTATTCACGGTACAAATATGGAGATGGGGTTTCTTATCACGATTTACGGTTTCGGAAATGTTTGGGGCGCCCCTTTAGGCGGCTGGTTTGCCGACCGGTTCAATTATAAATATATTTATGCCGGTTCTGTCATATTAAACGGATTAATTACCTTGGCTTTCGTTTTTAACCCGACTTATTCTTTTGCGGTAGCTATGTGGGTAGGCTTTGCATTTGCCAGTTTGTTTATGAATTATCCCGCTCATATCAAAATTATCAGGAGCCTGACTACTGATGAAAACCAGGGAAAAATCTTCGGTTTCAATGAAACCTTTATAGGTGTCTGGAATATTATTATCAATATGATGATGATGGCTATCTATGTGAAATTTATGGAAGGGATTGCCGGGCTTACGGCAGCAATGATTGGAGTTGCTATATTATCTATCATATTAGGTGCTATCGTCTGTATCGTATTGGAAAGTCCCAAAAAACAGCTTATTCGGGAAGAACAGTCTAATATTGTCAAGGATTTTATGCTTGTCGGTAAAAATCCGGCAACTTGGCTTGTTGCCATTCTTGTGTTTTCCATTTATTCTTTTTTAACAACCTTAACATATTTTACTCCTTATTTTACGAATGTTCTGGGAGTAACCATCGTTTTTACCGGATGGGTCGCGATTTTACGCCAACATGGCATGACATTGCTGGGGGCTCCGATCGGCGGTTTTCTGTCTGATTGGATCAAATCTCCTTCGAAGGTTTTGGTAGGAGTGCAGGTCCTGGGCGTGCTGGGTTTCATTTTGTTATTGACAGTTCATGAAATGAGTGCCGCGTTTATTATTGCATTAACGCTTATTTTATCGGCAGCCGTTTATATTGGACGGGGCTCTTACTATGCGACTATTACAGAAGCCGGGATTCCGAGAGAATTGACGGCATCGACTATCGGCATTGCCGCGGCGGTCGGATTTTCACCGGATCTTTTCCAATTTACATTGTTCGGATATTGGCTGGATATTTACGGCAATGCTGCCTATGCCTACATGTTTATTTTCCAAGGGATCGTTTTAATTATCGGTACATTCGCGGCTATAGGAATTTTGCGGCTCCGTAGAAAAAACAGGCCCTATATCGAAGAAGCACATACTGCTGAATAAGACTTTTTTTATGAAACAATAATAGAACAATGTTCTGTTTTTCATAAAGGAGGTGCTTTATATGAAGTCCGACAGCAGTGACAGTACTTTAAAACGCACTTTAAAAGGCCGCCATATTAATATGATCGCATTGGGCGGAACGATTGGTACCGGCCTTTTCGTAGCTATGGGAGGATCCCTCAGTACTGCCGGCGCCGGCGGAACTCTTGTTGCTTATAGTGCTATCGGTTGTATGGTTTATTTTCTTATGACCAGTTTGGGGGAAATGTCTACCTATATCCCTGTATCCGGTTCATTTGAAACCTATGCTTCACGGTTTATTGATCCGGCGCTCGGATTTGCCCTGGGATGGAATTATTGGCTCAATTGGACTGTAACCGTTGCATCGGAACTCGTTGCGGCAGCCATGCTTATCCGCTTTTGGTTTCCTGATACAAGTTCTTTTTTATGGAGCGCCTTGTTTCTGACGATTTTAATTTTCCTTAATGTTTTATCGGCAAAATTGTACGGGGAATCGGAATTCTGGTTTGCCGGCATCAAGGTTATTACCGTTATTGTGTTTCTTATTGCCGGAGTAGGTCTTATTACAGGACTTATCGGCGACAAGCCGGTCGGTTTTGAGAATCTGACGGCAGGAGAAGGGCTGTTTCCCGGAGGAATTTATGCCGGCTTCAGTGTTTTTCTTATTGCAGGCTATTCTTTTATGGGAACTGAAGTTATCGGTGTTGCCGCCGGAGAATCGGAGCATCCGAAACGTGATGTCCCCAAGGCCATCCATGCGGTATTCTGGCGAATTTTTCTGTTTTATATAGGGACGATCGTCGTTGTCGGTTTGCTTATGCCATATAACGATCCCGAACTCTTGCACAGCGGTATTGAAGCTATCGGTGTCAGTCCCTTCGTTTTGGTATTTGAACGCTCGGGAATGGCAATGGCCGCGACCGTTATGAATTTTATTATATTAACGGCAGTGCTGTCCTGTGGAAATACGGGGATTTATGCCGGATCACGCATGCTTTATGCCATGGCTCGGGAAGGAAAAGCGCCTGCCCTATTGACTAAAACGAGCAGAAACGGCGTTCCTTATCTTGCGGTCCTTACTACGGCCGCTGTCGGAATGCTGTCTTTTCTTACTTCTTTTGCAGGAACCGGTACCGTTTATGTTTGGCTCGTCGATGGTGCCGGCCTGACCAGCTTTATTGCCTGGTTCGGTATTGCCTGGAGTCACTATCGCTTTCGACTGGCATATATAGCACAGGGGAAGAAGCTGGAAGAACTTCCTTACAGCAGCCGCGGGTTTCCCTTCGGGCCAATTTTAGGCATGGTTGTCTGTACCATTGTTATAGTGGGACAAGCCACATTCTTTATTACTGATGAAAGCATTGACTGGAGCGGGCTTATTGTAACATACAGCAGTGTTCCTTTATTCCTGTGTCTTTTTATGTGGTACAAAATAAAGTACCGTACGCACGGTATAAAAGCGGAAGAAGCCGATTTTTCTTCGATCAAAGAATCCCGTACATAATCAAAATAAGCGGGTTTAGAGGGAGATGAATTATGAATTATCAAGAAGAATATAAGAAAAAACTGACAACGCCGGAAGAAGCGGTAAAAGTCATACAAAGCGGAGATTGGGTGGAATACGGCTCCTTCGGCAGCCCGCTTATCGCCTTGGACAGGGCCTTGGCAGCAAGACGGGATGAATTGCATGATGTTAAGATCCGTACCGATTTTGACCCTGTCATGCCCGCTGTAGTTGAAGCGGATCCGGAAGGAAACGCTTTTACATATCACAGCTTTCAGTTTAGTGCCGTTGAACGCCATCTGATGAAGGAAGGCAAATGTTACTATATTCCAATGCTTTATCATGAGCTTCCTACATATTTCAGCAAAATTTATGACTGTTCGGTAGCCATGGTTCCCGTATCTCCGATGGACGAATTCGGAAATTTCTATTTAGGGCCGCAGGTCTCTCATAATAAAGAAATGATTGATCATGCCAAAATCGTCATTTTAGAAGTAAATGATCAGATGCCCCGCTGTTTGGGCGGTTACTACGAAACTGTCCATATTTCCGAAGCAGATCTTGTTGTTGAAACAAGCAATCCTCTTATAGAAGTACCGCCGGCAAAATCAGACGCTGTTGATGAACGGATTGCGCATCACGTTATGAATGAACTTTGTGACGGCGCTACCATTCAGCTCGGAATCGGAGGTATTCCCAATGCAATTGGTGCGATGATCTCCGTATCCGATTTGACGGACTTGGGGATTCATACGGAAATGTTTACCGATTCCATGGTGGATATGGTGCGTTCGGGGCGTGTTACAGGGAGAAAAAAGAAAATTAATTGCAGTAAACACGTTTATACTTTTGCAATGGGAATGAAGGAATGCTACGAGTTTGTAAATAACAACTCTTCTTGTGCCGCCTTTCCCGTAAATTATGTCAATGATCCGTTTGTTATTGCTCAGCATGATAATTTTATGGCTATTAACGGAGCCTTGGAGGTGGATTTGTATGGACAAGTATCGTCGGAGAGCTCCGGAATATTTCAGATTTCCGGTACCGGCGGACAAATCGATTTTATGCTCGGATCATATCGTTCTCAAGGCGGAAAAGGTTTTATCTGCCTGCCGTCGACATTTAAGAAAAAAGACGGTACAGTCATTAGCCGCATCCGAAATTGTTTTGAGCCTTACACTGTTGTAACGATGCCTCGAACTATAACAAATTATATCGTTACGGAATACGGTGCAGTTCAACTGAAGGGAAAATCGACCTGGGAAAGGGCGGAGTTGCTTATTTCTATTGCCCACCCGGATTTTAGAGAAAACTTAATCAGACAGGCAGAATATATGAAAATTTGGCGCAGAAGTCAAAAACGCATTTGATCACCATAAATATATTCTTTGTAGCATCCGAGGAGGAGCCGGAATGAATGAAACGATAAAAAGGAAAGTGTTGACACGTCTTGAGAGATGTAAACAATGTGAACTTTGTATTTTTTATTGTCCTAAAAAATGTATTTCATTCAGCGATGAAGTGAATGGCGGCGGCTATCATTATACCTGCATTGATGATACTGCATGCATCGGCTGCGGTACTTGTTATATTGTATGTCCGGACGGCGTATATGAAGTTTTGGGCAGTTAGGAGGCAGAAAAATGAAACAATTTATGCAAGGAAATGAAGCCATTGCCGAGGCGGCAGTCCGAGCCGGAGCCAGAATGTTTGCCGGATATCCTATTACGCCGACAACAGAGATATTGGAATATTTATCATGGCGTCTCCCTGAAGTCGGAGGGACCTTTGTACAAGCCGAATCAGAAGTTGCCAGCATCCATATGGTGGTGGGCGCCGCTACCTGCGGTGTCCGAGCACTTACGGCTTCCAGCGGGCCGGGGCTCAGCTTAAAGCAGGAAGGCATCTCGGTTTTGGCAGATGAACGGCTCCCGGCGCTTATTATTAATTCGGTACGGTACGGCAACGGTATCGGAACGCTCGTATCATCCCAATGCGATTATCTTAGAGATACCCGCGGCGGAGGCAATGGCGACTACCGCCCGTTCGTACTCGCCCCTTCAAGTATTCAGGAGGCCGTTGATCTTGTAGGTATCGGTTTTGATTTGGCGGAAAAATATCGAATGGTTTGTATGCTGGAGACGGAAGCGGCACTTAGCCATATGATGGAAGATTGTGAACTTCCGGAAATGCAGGATCCGCACCGATACGATTGGGGCATGGACGGGCATTATACGCATCCCCGAATCGGTATATTTGACCGCAACAGCGTGCAGGAGGCCAAGGAGTGGATGGTCGAAAAATATGCCCTTATCAAAGAAAATGAACAACGTTGGGAAGAAGGGTATCTAAATGATGCCGAATATATTTTTGTTTCCTACGGGCTGCCGGGGCGCAGTACCGTCGGTGCCGTCGAGACTCTGCGCGCACGGGGAGAAAAAGCGGGTTTTATCCGTCCTATTACTTTATGGCCATTTCCCGAAAAGGCTTTTGAAAAGATAAGTGCTCATGTAAAGGGTATTATGACCATAGAAGCAAATGCGACAGGACAACTCATTGATGATGTCGCATTAACGGTAAAACGCCAAGGCAAGGGAATGATTCCGGTATATACACATCCTTATATTTGGGGAGTCGCGCCGCGCCGAACGATTATTGACGACTATCAAAAAATGAAAGCAGGAGCCTTAAAGGAGGTATATTGATATGGCAGTTGCAAAGAAAATCCCGTACATTATCGACAAACCTATGGGGTTTTGCCCCGGCTGCGGCCATGGCGTCGTTATTCGATTGATTGCGGAGTCTTTAGAAGAATTGGGACAAGATAATAATATTATTTTTGGAATCGGTGTCGGCTGTTCCAGTCTTTTGGGCGGAGGCCTTAATGCCGATCGTCAGCATTGTCCTCACGGTCGTGCCGGAGCGGTGTGTACCGGAATGAAGCGGGTCAATCCGGAAAATATTATTATTTCTTATCAAGGAGACGGGGATGCTTACAGTATTGGTATCGGCGAAAGCACTACTGCCGCTTATCGTAATGAGCATTTTACAACGATCGTAATTAATAATACGAATTATGGGATGACCGGCGGGCAGATGAGTCAAACGACGTTGCCCGGACAAAAGACCAGTACAACGGTCGGAGGACGAGATTGTGACATAACCGGTTTTCCCATGCGATTTCCGGAGATGATTGCTCACAGCTTTAATCCTGCATATGTTGCCCGTGGCAGTATTGCCAACATCAAAGATATCCATCAGGCTAAAAAATTTATCAAGAAGGCTATTGAAGTCCAGATTTCCGGTGAAGGGTATTCCTTTGTGGAAATACTTTCTCCCTGTCCGACAAATTGGCATATGAGCCCGATACAGGCCATGAAGCATATTGAGAATGTTATTAAACCTTATTTTCCTATAGGGGAGTTTAAGTTACCCAAAGCTGATACATAAGAGGAGGATACGAAAATGAAAGAAATACTCTTAGGAGGATTAGGCGGTCAAGGCGTTCTCACGGCGGGAACAATGCTTGCCGAAATGGCTATTTATAAAGGGTATAGCGCGACCTGGAGTCCGGAATACGGATCGGCAATGCGCGGCGGCACGGCAAGTTGCGTTGTTAAATTCGGAGAAGGCCGTATTTACAGCCCGGAAAAAGAAGAGCCGGATATCCTTTTGGCAATGAATAAGGAAACGTTGAGTAAATTCGGGGATATTGTAAAAAAAGAAGGCGTAGTTATTATTAATTCCAATATGGTGTCCGTTCCTGAAGATTTTCGAAAAGACGTTCAGCTCATTGAAGTGCCATGTTTAAATTTGGCGGAAGAAATACATCATCCCAAAGGTGCCAATATTATTATGAGCGGTGTTATTATTAAAAAAACGGGAAATTTTACTATGCAGGAAGCTATCGACGGAATGAACGATACGTTTCGGCGTAAGGGCAAAGAGAAATTTGAAGCATTGAACACTGCCGCTATGAAAACAGGGTTTACATTTACATAGTATCCGGTATTTAATACTGTATTACGATGTCCAATATTTATAATATAACGCAAAGAACGAACCCTCTCTTAATTTTAAATCCACCCGGACAACTTCGTCGGTCCGGGTGGATTTAAAATGTTTTGGAAATTTATTATAGTAATGATAAAATATGAATGTATTTATTCATATTTTATCATTACTAAGGAGGGGCGGAGATGAATAATAATATTGCATCTGTAGAAAGAGCTCTCGATATATTGCTTTTATTATACGGTGAAGGAAAAGAAATGGGAGTATCTCAAATTGCAGGGACATTGGGCATATATAAAAGTACAGTTTTCAGGACCTTATATACACTGCAGGAAAAGAACTTTGTACAGAAAAACGAGCTTACAGATAAATATTGGCTGGGCCCCAGTTTATATACGATCGGAATGATGGTAGCCAATTCATACTCTTTAAGTGATATCGTTGCGCCGGAGGCCGAGGTGCTTTGCCAAAAAGTAAAAGAAGTTATTAATGTCTCCGTACTTCATGCAGATCCCATTAACGGATATCGCAGTGTCGTGGTCTTTAAGGCAAAAGGACCGCAGCAAATTTTGGGGGTCGATCCGCAAATCGGTTCCAGCACAGCCGCATATTCTTCCTCTGTCGGTAAATGTATGCTTGCTTTTAATAATATTGATTGGCAAATTATTAAGGGCACAAAATTTCAACAATTTACAGAGCATACTATTACGGATGTAGCCGAATTAAAGACGGAACTGGAGCGAATTCGTGCGCAAGGATATGCAATTGACAATGAGGAACGCGAAATAGGGTTGTTTTGTATAGGCGCACCTATTTTTAATAAACATGGGAAAGCAATTGCCGCAATTTCTGTTTCAGGACCCAAGGCACGCATTACTGACAGCCGATTTCATGAAAAAGTAAAGTTATTAAAAGAAGCGGCACGGCATATTTCTATAGCTACCAATGAATTAGCGTAAGAAGTCATTATTTATCGCCTAAATAAATTATAATGCGATTTGGTTTGCGGATTCTTTACATAGTCGATTTTGACCTGCAATGAAGAAATCGTGAAAATAATCAAGGAAACCCAAATAAAAGACAGCGCAATGAGCTTGCCGAAACCTAATTCTTCCTTAAAGAAGAAAACACTTAATAAAAAAGAAATCGTCGGACTGATATACTGAATGAAGCCGAGGACGTTCAACGGCAGGTTATTGGCGCCATAGGCAAAGAGCAGAAGCGGCACGGCCGTGACGGCGCCGCAGCCGATAAGCAGCAAAGCTGTCGGGACATCGGCTGTACTGAAGTGGCCGCCCGTACCTTGGCCCAAGTTGTAAATATAAATGACCGCCGGTGCCAGCACGATAAGTGTTTCCAGGGTAATGCCCGAGACCGGGTGCAGATGCAGACTTTTCTTTACAGCACCGTAAACGGCAAAGGATGAGGCGAGGAAAACGGATATCCACGGGAAGCGGCTGTATTGCCAGGTCATGAGGATGATACCCGTTGCAGCGAGGATGAGGCTGGCCTTTTTCGGTGTATTGAGCTTTTCGGAAAAGCAGGTGATGCCGAGGAATACGGACATGAGCGGATTCAGGTAGTAACCGATACTCGTGTCGAGAACATGGTTGTGCGTGACGGCCCAAATGTAGGTGAGCCAGTTGGCCGTAATAAGCAAGGCCGCTGCAATTAAGAAGAAAAGCTTCTTCTTTTCCGCCCACAGACGGCGGCAGTCATCACGTAAGTGCTTTTGATTCGAAAAGATGAGAATGGCCGACATGAGGACGAAGGACCAGGCAATGCGGTGTGCCAAAATCTCGTTGGCGTTCACGTGAGTGAGCAAGTGCCAGTAGAGGGGCAACAGACCCCAAATAACATAACAAAGGCACGTGGACAGTAAGCCGCGGCGATAATTTTTATATTCATTTTCGTTCAATATAGTTCACATCCCGGATAGTAAGTAATGTACGGAATTATTGCCGGTCGTTGTAAAGGTTGATTTTTTTCGGCAATGCTTTGTTCAAGATGATGGCCACGACGGCCGCCGCAGCAATAGATGAGCTCAAAAGATAGCGCAGGAGCTGCGGCAGCGTTGCCACATAGTCCGGCGGCAGGAGATAAAGGGCCAGCGTCGTGATGACGGGCAGGCCGATAATGAACATGTTGCGTTCATCCAGCTCCAGCCGACGAATGACGCGCAGGCCGCTGAGGGCGATAATGGATGAGACGATGACAAAAATGCCGCCGATGACGGGTGTCGGGATGGAGGCGATGAGAGTGGCCAGCTTGTTGGACAGACCGAAAAGCAGCATCCAGAAGGCGCAGCCGTAAAAGGCATGGCGGCTGGCAACGCCGGTAATGGAAATGAGGCCGGCATTGGTGGAGTAACCCGTGGCGGGCGTGCCGCCGAAGAGGCCGCCTAAAAAGCAGCTCAGCCCTTCACCGAGGATGCCGCGGTCGAGCTGCTCGTCCGTAAGCGGTATTTCGATGACGGAGCTTACGGCAAACCACGTGCCCGTCGTTTCCGCCAAAAGGACAATATAGATTAGAATCATCGTCACGATGGCAGGAAGCTCAAAGGCAACGGGGAAGCCGGCAAAGGCCGGATGAGGCAAAGTGAACCATTCCGCCTGGGCGACGGCATTGAGGGAGAAGCGCCCTATGGAAGCGGCAGCGAGGCAGCCTGCAATGAGGGCCATGATAACGGAGCCGATACGCAGCCAGTTCCCTTTTTTTCCCAAGTGCAGGCCGAACATGACGCAGAGTGTAAGAACGCCTCCGGATACGAGAGCGAGGACGATGTTTTCCGTAATCGTGCCGCTGCCGCGGACTGTGAATATGTTGTCCTTCAGACCGATGGGGATGAGGGAAAGGCCGACGACAAAGATAATCGTGCCGCCTACGAGGGGCGGTACAAAGTAGTTGACGGCTTTGCGTACGATGCCTGTCAGGCCGAGAAGGCAGACGACAAGACTGCCCGCGAGAATGGCGCCGAAGACGGCGGCCAGACTGTCAAGGCCCGTGCCGGATGCCGCGGCAATACCGGCAATGGCGCCGATGGGAACGTACGACGGTCCCTGGGCGACGGGGAGCTTCATGAGAAAACGGGATTGAATGAGCGTGCCCAAGCCGGCGGCAATGAAGGTTGCCTGAATGAGAAATGCCGAATCCTTGACAGATAAGGCAAGGATGCCCGAAATGATGAAAGGGACGACGTAAATATCCATAGCCAGCAGGTGCTGTAACCCCAAAATGAGCGACTGCAGGGGAGGTAAAGCTTCGTCAGGCTTGACGAGAAGCGAGCCTTCATAGTGATGTACGGTCGTAGTTTCTGTAGACATATGTCCTCCTAATGAAGTGAAACGGCATTTCCCTGTATCCACAGGGCCGCAATATTTTGTCGCTGCCCGGTGAGTACTATTTTCTGCAGTACGTCGGCGAGGTTGTCGAATTCGTAGTAACGGCTGTTGCTCTGCAGCGCGTTGAAATCAAAAATAAAAGCGTCGAAATTGTACCCTGTCTCCAGCTTACCGCTTCGAATGCGGAGCGCTTCGGCGCCGCCGACGGTTGCCATGTAAAAGGCCTGCCTGAAATCAAGGTCGCTGTCCGATACGCCGCGTCTTTCTGCGGGCAGTCGGTAATCCGTGCCGCTTGCCAGGATACGCGATGACACGATTGCCTGCCGCATGGCGTCGAACATGGATGGCGTGTAGCCGGCGGAGAGGTCTGTTGCCAGAGAGACGCGGACACCTTGGTCAAGACGCTTCTTGACGGGGCAAACGGCGCCGGCAAAGAAGGCGTTCGATAAAGGGCTGTGGGCGATGGATGCGCCGTGCTTGCGATACAATTCGGCATCGTCGTCGCTGAGATGGACCGAGTGAGCCAGGACAGTACGCTTTGTGAGGAGCCCGTAGCGAAGATGGGCTTTCGTATCACTGATGCCCGTACGGGCAAGTACATGATCGTGCTCCCAGTCGCTTTCGGAGCAGTGGGACTGAACGGGTGCGTCGTATTTCACGGCAAGCTCACCGAGGCCGTAGAGGGCGTCGTCACTGCAGGCCGGAATGAAGCGGGGTGTAACAACACCGACAATGTCCTGGACGGTTTGCTTATTTATGTCCGCCGTATAGCGGAGAAAGGCTTCCGTATCCGCGAGAGCCTGCTCGGCCGATTTGTCGCGGCAGTAATCCGGACATTGACCGGGCAGGTCCATGACGACCTTGCCTACAAAGGCCCGCTGCCCGGCATCCGCGCAAAGGTCGGCAAGGAGTTTGTTCGGCTCCAGGTGGACGGAGCCGAAGTATTGGGCCGTTGTTGTGCCGTTGGCAAGAAGTGTTTGCACCAAATCCCTGTAGACCGTCTCGGCAAAGTCGAGGTCCGCGTAAGCTGCTTCCAAGGGAAAGGTGTATTTGTTCAGCCAGACGGGCAGTTTTGCGTCGAGAGCCTTGCCCGTTTGCGCCCACTGCGGTGCGTGAACGTGTGTGTCCACGAAGCCGGGCAGGAGAAACTGTCCCTCCTTCAGCACGATGAGGCTGCCGTCGGTTTTGGCAGTGTCTCTCGTTTCTTCGTATGCCGCGGTGCCGGGGGTAATACAGGTTGCCAAGGTGCCGTCGTTATCGACGCAGAAGAGATGGTTCTCCAGTACGGCAAAGGAATCGGGCGACTTGCTGTAAAAACCCGTTCCCTTAATAACATATCTATAGGGCATGAGAAAAACCTGCTTTTCATTTTATAAGGATATGTAAAAATAATAGTAATAGTATAGTACTTTTTATGGCGTTAGAAAAGAATAAAATAATAAAACGGCTCCGCTTAAAAAGAGGCGGAGCCGTTTTATATTGTCTTTATTGAGAAGGGATTTATTCCAGTTCCGCACCCTCCGCACCGGCAGGAGCAGTGTCGGCGTTGCCGCTGACCTTGTCGATAATCATGGCCAGGGCCTGGTCGCCCGTTACATTCGTCGCCGTGCCGAAGCTGTCCTGTGAGAAGTGGAGAGAAATAATGAGCTGCTGCATGGGTTCCGTGAAGCCGAGCATGGAGGTGATGATGCCGAGCGCCGCCATGACACCGCCGCCGGGGACGCCGGGAGCGGCGACCATGGTGATGCCGAGCATGAAAATATACGGTGTAAAGAGAGAAAGGCTGACATCCATACCCATGGCCATCATGATACCCATCGTACCGAGGACAAGGCAAATTGTATCACCTGCCAGGTGGATGGTGGCGCATAAAGGAATGCAGAAGTTTGTAACGTCTTCGGAGATATTGCTGTTGCGGGCACATTTCAAGTTGACCGGGATGGTGGAGGCCGAAGACTGGGTACCGACAGCCGTGAAGTAGGCCGGTAAAATGCGCGGAATATAGCGGAAATTATTTTTCCTGCAAACAGCACCGGAAATGGCGAACTGCAAAGCGATGTAGAGAACTTGCAAGAGGAGAATGCAGACATAGAGTGAAATGAAGATTTTGGCCGTAGCCACAATTTTCCCCTGTGCCGCGAGCTTGCAGAAGAGGCAGCCTACATAAATGGGAATGAGGGGAATGATGATTTTCGTCAAAGTCTTCGTAATGATGTCGCGCATTTCACGCAGTACTTCAAGCAGCTTGCCGGATCTGCCGATTTTCAGGTTCGCCATGCCGATACCGAGGATAAAGGCGAGCATGAGTCCCGTCATGACGTCAAAAACGGGGGCTACTTTGATGACCAGGAACGGGTCATACGGATTTACGTCGGCAATGGAACCCGAAAAGGATTGGATAAAGTTGGGCAGGACGGCAATGCCGAAGAAGTAGGAAATGTAACCGGCCAGGATAGTTGACGCATAAGCAAGGAAAATCGTAATGCCGAAGAGTTTGTTCGCCTGCTTGCCCAGATCGGCCATACCGACGGCGACGAAAGCGACTATGAGGAGAGGAATGATAAAGGAAAGAAAAGTGCTGAATAAAGATGTAAATGTCGAAAAAAGGCGAATCATCCCTTCATATGCCGGCGCGTCGTGAAAACCGAGCCATGAACCGAGCGAACCTAAAACAATGCCGCCGACGATGCCTAAGAGCAGCTTGGTCAGCAGGCCGGAACGAAAATTCATAAAAACAACTCCTTTGATGTCCTATTCAAAAATACAAATGTATTTTTGTATTACACTGATTAGTCTAAGCATTTTAAGTTCACTTGTCAAATGCGGATTTTGATTCACGGGCAGGTTGAAGAATTCTCTTTTTGTGAAAAAATCGCATTGACAGGTGTGCCGTTCTGTAATAAGATAAACCGAGTTAGGCGTCCAGGCCGCCTAGCCTTTTTAGTTGTTCCCTTTTTCTTGACGCCGGACCGCTTTTTGTGGTAAGTTATATAAGCAGTCTTGCGCAAAAAGCAGGTTTTTGACTACTCTTGTGAAGTGAGGTGTAAGGAATGCGTACAGCTATTACCATGGCGTGCACGGAATGCAAGAATCGTAATTATCGCACGAATAAAAATAAGAAAAACAATCCCGATCGCTTGGAATTGAAGAAATATTGTCCGTTCTGCAAGAAAGAAACATTACATAAAGAAACGAAGTAGCTTTCGGGCTTACATTTTTGAAACGTGAGAGGGTATATGTCACTTTCGGCGGCACAAAAAGCAGCACAAAAAAATAAGAGAAAAAAAGAGTCGGGCCGATTTCTGCAAGGCGTCAAAACGGAAATGAAAAAGGTCATCTGGCCGACGCGGAGAGAATTGCTCAGTTATACGATTATGGTTATTGTGGCAACAGTGGTCGTCATGGCGATTATTGCCGTATCGGATGCCGTATTCGCGCAATTGTTTCAATTGCTTCGCAGCGTAATCGGTTAGGAGGCTGAGCCTGATGGAATCTGAAAAAAGTTGGTATGTCATTCATACGTATTCCGGGTATGAAAAGAAGGTCAAAGACAACTTGGAGCGTAAGGTCAAATCAATGGGCCTGGAAAATGTGATTACCCGCATTCTCGTTCCTGAAGAAGATGAAATTGATATTAAAGGCGGCCAAAAGCGTACGGTAAGACGTAAAATTTTTCCGGGCTACGTCTTTGTCGAAATGGATGTCAACGATCGCTCCTGGTACGTCGTCCGCAATACGCCGGGCGTAACCGGCTTTGTAGGTTCGGCGACGAAACCGGTTCCCTTGGATCCCGATGAAGTCAAACGCATCTTGAGGTCGCAAGGCATAGAAAAGGAAGTAAAGCCTCAAATTACCGTGGAAATCGGCGAACAGGTCCGCATTACGTCGGGACCTTTTGAAAATTTTTATGCTACCATTACAGAGGTCAACAGCGAAAAGGGCACCTTAAAGGGCCTTATCGACATGTTCGGCCGCGAAACGACTGTAGAAGTCGACTACTCTCAAATAGAGAGCAGTCTGAAATAAATACTTCTAATGCGGTTTACGCCGCGAGTGGGAGGAGCGGAGCTCCGTCGAACCACATCTTGTAACGTAAGGAGGTGTGTAACACCATGGCAAAAAAAGTGGCAAAAATGGTAAAGCTTCAGTGTGAAGCAGGGAAGGCAACTCCGGCGCCTCCTATCGGCCCTGCATTAGGCCAGGCCGGCGTCAATATTATGGCTTTTGTCAAAGAATTTAACGAACGTACGGCAAAACAGGCCGGTTACATCATTCCTGTTGAAATTACCGTATACGATGACAGATCCTTTACCTTTATTACCAAGACTCCGCCGGCGGCAGTGCTTCTGAAAAAAGCGGCAGGCCTGGATAAAGCTTCGGGCGAACCGAATAAGAAAAAGGTTGCCAAACTCGGCCGCGATAAGGTGCGGGAAATCGCCGAAACGAAGATGCCCGACCTCAACGCCAACGACGTTGAACAGGCTATGAAGATGATTGAAGGAACTGCTCGCAGCATGGGCATCGATATCGTCGACTGAGACGACGGGATGCCGTGGAAGGGGATATTCTCCGTAGACCACAAAAGGAGGAAACAAGTAAGATGGCAAAAGCAGGCAAGAAATATGCCGAAGCCGTGAAAGCTTTCGATCAGGCAAAATTGTATGATGCGGCTGAGGCAATTGATATCTTGAAAAAACTGGATACGGCCAAATTTGATGAAACCGTTGAATTGGCTGTCAATCTTAACGTTGATCCGAAATATGCGGATCAGCAGGTGCGCGGTGCGTTAGTATTGCCGCACGGCATCGGTAAAACAAAGCGGGTTCTCGTCTTTGCACAGGGCGAAAAGGAGAAAGAAGCCTTGGAGGCAGGTGCCGATTTCGTCGGCGGTGACGATTTGGTAGAAAAGATCAAGGGCGGTTGGCTCGACTTCGACGTAGCGGTTGCAACTCCCGATATGATGGGTAAAGTAGGCCGCCTCGGCAAAGTGCTCGGGCCTAAAGGCCTCATGCCCAACCCGAAGGTCGGCACCGTAACGATGGACGTTGCCCGTGCCGTAAGCGAAAGCAAGGCCGGCAAGGTTGAATATCGTACGGATAAAGCCGGCAATATTCATTCCCCTATCGGCAAAAAATCTTTTGATGCGAACAAGCTCGTCGAAAATTTGACGACCCTTGTAGATACGCTTATTAAGGTGAAACCGTCCGGTGCGAAAGGCCAGTACATCAAATCGATTACGGTCAGCTCCACTATGAGCCCGGGCATTCGCATTAACCAGTTCAGCATTAAAGACGCTGTAAAAGCGGAAGAAAAATAATATCTCTCTTAGCTGTAGACTGAAGGTATGTATAATGGACGCAAGTCCGCCCTCTGAGGCTATGAAACGGGTTCATTCTGTTGACCTCGATTCGGCCTCACATGCGGTTGCATAGGAGGCCGTTTTTATTGCTAAGATGATATAAAAATTACTTGCAAGGAGGTGTGTCTGATGTCTATGCCCAAACATGGCGTATCGCCGGCGAAAGCCGCTGTCGTTGCGGAAATGAAAGAAAAGTTGGAATCGGCCAAGGGTGCCGTTCTCGTAGGCTTTACCGGCCTTAATGTTGCCGACGCGACGAAGCTGCGCCGCAAGTTCCGTGAAGGCGGTGTAGAATACAAGGTCATCAAAAATACGTTGACCCGTATTGCTGCCGATGAACTCGGTTACGATGATTTGAATGCACATTTGGAAGGCCCGACGGCCATCGCCGTTTCTACGGAAGATGCCGTAGCGCCTGCCAAGATTCTCAAGGCGTTCATTAAAGAAACGAAGACCGAAGCACTCACAGTCAAAGCCGGTATCGTTGACGGCCAGGTTATTGATGCCGCAGCGGTCAACGCATTGGCCGATTTGCCGAGCCGGGAAGAGCTTATTGCCAAATTGCTCGGCAGTATGCAGGCTCCCGTTTCCGGTTTGGTCAACGTTCTTCAGGGCAATATTCGCAATGTCGTCTATGCTCTTGAAGCCGTTCGCGCTAAGAAAGCCGAACAGGAAAGCGCTTAATTTTAAAATTACTTTTATCAACACTTATATGACGGAGGGAATTTAAAATGACAAAAGAAGAAATTTTACAAGCCATTGAAGGAATGACCGTATTGGAACTTTCCGAACTCGTTAAAGATATGGAAGAAAAATTCGGCGTATCCGCAGCAGCTCCCGTAGCAGTTGCAGCAGCTCCCGCAGCAGGCGGCGCAGCGGCCGGCGGTGAAGAAAAATCCGAATTCGATGTTGTTTTGGCATCTGCAGGCGACAAGAAGATCAACGTTATCAAGGTTGTCCGTGAAATTACGGGCCTTGGCTTGAAAGAAGCCAAAGCTTTGGTTGACGGCGCTCCCGGCACCGTAAAAGAAGGCGTTGCCAAGGCAGCTGCCGACGAAATGAAAGCTAAATTGGAAGAAGCCGGCGCAACGGTAGAATTGAAATAAGCTTCTTTTTCGGAGAACTCCCCGGTTTTTACGGCCCGGGGAGTTTTTTTTACTATTCATAGCGATAATAAGCCGAGTGTGTAGGCGGACGGAGGAGCTTTAAAATTGTATGAATAAACGTTTATATATTAATTTTTTCTGAATTATAAAGCAGGCTTCGGCGAGTGGCGAAGCCTGCTTTATTTGCGTATTATATATGCCGCAGACGCTATAAAACTTCCCGACTTCTTCGCAATCCGTATGAACGTGTTATTGCCAAGACCCGCGAATTTGTCTACAATGAATATAATAAAATCATGTATAAAGAGAAATGTTTTTAGGAATATATACGCTTGTTTTCTCCGCGAGAGGAGTTCTACCGGTATGATACAAATTTCCCTGGCGTCGGGGTTTGTTTTTGACGCTGCCAACGTATATGGCAAAATATGTGTTACGGCTGAAGAAATGGCGGTCTTCTCGCCGCAACTGAGACAAGCTCATGCAGCGATTTGCGCCATGCGGGAATCCGGCGAGGCGAAGGTACATGTGTCCAAGGACGGTGCTCCTGAAAAGGTCCTTTTTTATAGATTGCCCTATGTTGGAGACCGCGGCCTCAATACGCCTGAACGGCTGGCCTATATGGAAGCTTTTGCCGAAAAGGCGCGCGGCCGCGTAGATGCGGTCATTCTTTACGGTGTCGGCGGCTCTTATTTGGGCGGTAAAGTTCTCTTTGATGCTCACTGCGGTACATTGTGGAATCTCCTGCCCGAGGCGGAGCGGCACGGGCGGCCGAAAATATTTTTTGCCGGCAACAATGCCGATCCCCGCTCGCTCAGTGAATTATTGCGGTTCTTCCGAGCCGAGGCGGCGCAAAAAGACGAATATCGCGTCATGCACGTCGTCATCTCCAAGTCGGGCACGACCATTGAGCCCATGGCGGGATATATAATTATGGAGGCCGAACTGCAGCGCAGCGCTATTGCGACGGAGACCGTTGCCGTCACGAGTCCTGCCGGCGGTGCAGATGAAACGCTGCTGCACCGTTTGGCAAGAGAGTCGAATTGGCCCGTGTTCTTCATTCCCGACGGCGTGGGCGGTCGGTTCAGCGTCTTTTCGGAGGCGGGCCTTCTGACCGGGGCCTTGACGGGCTTTTCTCTGCGCAGCTTCCTGGACGGCGCACGGGCCATGGACAAAGCCTGCCGCAGTGATGATATCACGGAAAATCCGGCCCTGTTGAACGGTGCCTTGAAGTATTTGGCCGCCAAGAATCACGGCCGAAGCATAGAGGTATTCATGCCCTACGCGGACTGCCTGAAATCTCTGTCCGAATGGTATGTGCAGCTTCTGGCCGAATCGCTCGGCAAGCGCCTTGACCGGAACGGACAGGTCGTAAACTATGGCCGCACGCCTGTGGTTGCCGTAGGGACGACGGATATGCATGCCCAGACACAGGAACACCAGGAAGGGCCGCAGGATAAGATTATTCAGTTCGTATCGCTCGGAGACTGGCAAGACGACTTAATCGTCCCCGAGACATATAACCGGCATGCCGGCCTTGATATGCTGAGCGGCGTACCGCTCAGCCGGATTATGAGCGAAGCATGCCGCGCCAACGCGGCGGCCCTGGCCGAAGACAACAGGCCGTCGGCGAATTATATTTTACCCGAGTTGAACGCCTTTCACTTGGGTGAGCTCATGTATCTTCTCTGCCTTTCCGTCGCCTATGAGGGAGAACTCGCCGACGTGGACGCTTTTGACCAGCCGGGCGTGGAAATTTATAAACGACATTTGCGTGCAAGCTTAAAGGCATTACAAACGAGGTGATGTGATGAACGTCTTGGTAACGGGCGGTGCCGGCTACATCGGCAGCCATACGGTGCGCGCCCTCTTGGCTCAGGGCCATGAGGTTACGGTTCTTGACAACCTTTCACGCGGCCATCGTGATGCCGTTCCGGCAGAAGCCGCTTTGTGCATTGCGGATATTCGCAATGTCGAACTCGTACAGCGTCTTCTTACGGAACGGCGCATTGAAGGGATTCTCCACTTCGCCGCACACAGCTGTGTAGGCGAGTCCATGGAAAATCCGACCGTTTATTACGACAACAACGTTGTCGGTTCGTGGTCACTGTTGGAAGCGGGGCGGCGCGCTGCCGTACCGTATTTTGTCTTTTCGTCGACCGCTGCCGTTTACGGTGAGACCGATATTACGCCTATTACGGAAGACGTACCGTATAAGCCCATCAACGTGTACGGCCAGACGAAGCTCATGATCGAATGCATGCTCAAGCAGTTTGAACGGGCCTATGGCTTAAAATATGCGGCCTTGCGCTACTTTAACGCTGCCGGTGCCATGCCCGACGGCTCGTGCGGTGAAGACCACGAGCCGGAAACGCATTTAATTCCGCTTATCCTGCAGACCGCCTTGGGCCTGCGTGACCACATCAGTATTTACGGGACGAACTATCCGACGGCCGACGGCACGTGCATTCGCGACTACATTCACGTCGTCGACCTGGCCGACGCACATTGCCGTGTCCTGCAGTATTTGGCCGACGGCGGCAAGCTGCGGGCCTTTAATCTCGGTTCGCAGCGGGGATTCTCCGTGCGGGAAATGATTGAGGCGGCCCGTAAGGTGACGGGCCGTGAGTTTACGGTCATAGAAGCGTCGCGGCGGCCTGGCGATCCGGCAGTACTCGTCGCCTCATCCGAGCGTATCCGCGAGGCGACACGGTGGCAGCCGCAGTACAGTGACCCTGAAACGATTATGATCCACGCCCTGCGCTGGCATGAAACACATCCGCGCGGTTACGAGGACAGATGATGAAAGATAAAATAATATATGTTGCGCAGTCAGTACGGAATCTGTCGATTCACCACGTAAGAACGGTGCTCCCTTACGGAGTTATCCTCCTTGTTTTAGGAGGTGTCGGTTTTTTGTGGGACGGCAATCCGACGGAAATGCAGGCAGACTCGAGGGAGAAGACGCAGACGGAACATGCGTCTTCTCCCTCTTTTACGGCGACGGCGCAGCAAAACGGTGAAGACGGCCGGGAAGGAACATTGCTTTTCGGGACGGCGGCGGCCCGCAAGCGGCATCCTCTTCCGGATTTGTTTGCTTCCGCCATGCCGAAGAGGGCGGAAGCGGGGACGCCGGAAAACGGAAAGGCTTCATCCGGCGATAAGGACGGAAATGAATCTGTCGGAAAACAGCCGGCCGTCATGCAGTTTCCGCAAGTGTGCGGTCGTGTGCAGAACGGTGCGGCGACGGTAGTCATCCTGGCCTTGGGAAATGAGTCGAAAGCCTGCGTACAGGGCGAGTATTTCGGCGGTTTTTATATTTCGTATATTGCCGCGTTTTCCGTTGTTCTGGAGAAAGACGGGCAGGCTTGGGAAATTCGGGGATAAGGAGAAACGGGCGTTATGAATATACGCATATTCACGGCGGCAGCGCTGCTGGCCGTTTACGGCGGCACGGCCTGTGCCGCGGGAAATTTGCAAATCGATGTACATGAAGTGCCGACGCGAACCGTCCTGGAAGGATTGGCGCGGAGCAACAACATGAACCTTGTCGTCAACGAGACCGTGACGGGGAACTTGACGATGCACCTTCATGACGTGTCGGCGGAAGAAGCATTACAGGCGGTCGTGGACAATCAGAACCTCTTCGTTGAAGAGCACGGCGGCATTCGCGTCATCAGCGGTGCTGTAAAAGATGACGGCGCGCAGACATCGTATTCATGTGTTCTCGCCTATGCCGGGCCCGATGAAATCGGTGCGGCCCTGACGTCCTGCCTGTCTGCGGAAAAGGTAAAGGTCTACAGTGAGGGAAATGCCGTCGTCGTAAGCGGCACGCGGCGCGATGTGGAAGCGGCAAAGCGGCTTATAGGCGAATTGGATAAACCGGCCGGGCAGGTCGATGTGGAAGTGGAGATCCTTTCTCTCAACAAAGAAGCCGTAAAGGAATTGGGCATCGACTGGTCCTGGTCGGGTATAGAAGGCGGTGTCGGCCGTACGCATTTGCCTTATGCGGAGGCGCAGATTCATGCCTTTCTTTCGACGGGCAAGGCCGATGTGCTGGCACGGCCCCACATTGTCGCCAAGAACGGGCAGGAAGCGCGCATCTTTATCGGCGATAAGATCCCTGTCGTAACGGAGCACGTGTCCGGCGGCGAGCGGACGTCGACGACGGAATACAAAGATGCAGGTATCCTGTTGCAGTACACGCCGCGTATTCACCGGGACGGGACGGTGACGGCGAAGATTCACGGTGAAGTGAGTATGCCCGTGTACGTACGTGACCTCAAGGCCTACAGCATCGCCACGCGCCAAGTAGACACGGAAGTGCGCGTAAAGGCGAATGAATCGCTGGTCATCGGCGGACTTATCGGCAAGGAAGAAGTGGAGAACTTCCGTAAAATACCGATTCTCGGTGACATTCCCATTTTAGGCAAACTCTTCCAAAGCCGGTATCGTTCCAGGAAGGAAACGGAAGTGGTCATCATCATTAAATCGGCTGTTTTACCTTCTCCTTTCATGACGGGGGCCGATATGTGAATTCAACTTCATATGACAGACTGACCGCAGGCGTGGTACAATGACAATAATCGCGATTTTGTATTTTTATGGAGAGGTCGTTATTATAATGTCTCAAACACGCCTGCTTATGTTGAACGCCGCCGTTGCAGCCCTCTACGCGGCGCTTACGATAGGCCTTGCGCCCGTCAGCTATGGTCCCGTACAGGTGCGCCTGTCCGAATGTATGACGCTTCTCGCCTTTGGCAGCAGGCGGTATGTGCCGGGCCTCATATCGGGCTGTTTTATTGCCAACTTCGGCAGTCCTCTGGGTGTTGCCGATATTTTCGTCGGCACGGCCGCGACGGCCCTGTCCGTATATATCATGTCCCGTTGCAGAAACCTCTGCTTGGCTTCGCTCGTTCCGGTTGTCGTGAACGGTGCCGTCATCGGGTTGGAACTCTTCGGCCTTGATATTATTCCGGCCGAAGCGCTGGTGCCGACGGCCCTTTACATCGGTGCCGGCGAGCTCTTGTCCGTCACGGTCCTGGGCGTGATTTTATACTCCGTATTAAGACGCAACGATGTCATCCGGCAGTATATAGAGCCTCGCAAGTAGGCGGACGGCGGAGGCGATTCCCTTTTGGAGGTGTATTTATGGCTATTCCCGTATATATTGTTTCGGGCTTTTTAGGAAGCGGCAAAACGACGTTTATACAGACTTGGATCTCGCAGATGGAAAATTCGCGCCATGTCATGGTTATTGAAAATGACTTCGGCGAAGTCGGTTTTGACTCGGCTCTCTTGCAAAAGCAGGGGATCCGTTTTGAAGAATTGGCATCCGGGTGCATTTGCTGTACTCTTGTCGGCGATTTTAAGAAGTCCCTGCACAAGGTGCTGCAAAATGCCGATACGGACTGCATAATTATCGAGCCGTCAGGCGTGGCGAAGTTGTCGGATATCATTGCCGTCTGTAAAGATGTGGAAAAGTCCGGCGCCATTGCCTTGGCCGAACCGATAACAATCGTCGACGGCAGGCAGGGGTACATGTATGTCGAAAACTTCGGCGAGTTTTTTGTCGACCAGATTCGGCACAGCCGTCATATCTTCATCAGTCACGGCGACGAGAGCCCGGCTGAGACGGAAAAGACCGTCACCGCCGTGCGGGCTGAAAATAAGGCGGCCCCCGTTCATTGCGAACCGTGGCAGGACCTGGATTTACCGGCGTACCTGCAGGGTATCGGCCCTGACACGCACGATTGCTCCTGCAGCGACCGGTGCAGCTGCGGTCATCACCATGACCATGATCACGGGCATGACCACGGCGCCGCTGCAATTTTTCAAGCGTATACGGTCTATCCCCGCTCGCCGCGGACTGCTGCGGCCTGGACGGAAAGGACCCGTAATTTTTTGGCGGCTGCAGGAAATTGTGTGCTGCGCATAAAGGGTATTTTGCCCGTGGAGGGCGGTTACATAGAGCTTCAGTACAGCGGCAGAGAAATAGAGACGGTGCCTACGACGTTGGCGCCGTCCGCCCTGACCGTCATCGGTACGGCCTTGGATGAAGAAGCCGTCCGGAAGGCGTGGGCTTAGGATGAAGCCTATTCCCGTATACGTCGTCACCGGCTTTTTAGGAAACGGCAAGACGACCTTTATTAACAGTATATTACCGACGCGGCCTGCCGGTGCCGCCGTCGTGCAAATAGAACGGGGACGGTGCACCGCAGCTTGCAGCGAAATCCTCTCCTTGCCGCCCGTTACGGCGGAAAACGCCAAGGGGACGGCCTTTCTGTTGGAACAGTTCGGCCGCGAAAGGCGGCCGTCCGAAGTTTGGATCGAGTGGAACGGCATGTCGCCCTTCGCGGCGTTGGAAAAAATCTTTTCCCGTAAGGCCGTAAGAGAAATGTACGACCTGAAGGAAATCCTTTTTGTCGCAACACCCCGTTTTTGCCTGCATATGTTGGGTGCCACGGGCGAGGCCGTATACGGTCAGCTCGTACAGGCGGACCGCTTTATCATGACCGGTCATGACAAAGGGGAGTGCAAAAAAGCGGTTCAGCTCATACGGGCCGTGCGGCCGGATATTCCCGTTACGCCCTTGCAGGAAGCGGTGTCCGGCAAGATGAGCAAGGTTATTGCCAAGCGGCCCCTGCACATCGGCGCGACTGCCGTGACCACAGGGCTCGTCCTCTTGGCGGCGGTCTATGCCTTCGTCATAACGGACGGTGACCCGGCGACGGGCAACTGGCGCCTGGCCCTGTCCTTCTGGACGGCTACGCTTTTACAGGCGCTGCCTTTTCTCGTCGTCGGTATTGTGGCGGCATCTCTCTTGCAGCTGGTTTTATCACCGGCTTTTTTAGAGCGGTCGTTGCGGAAGAATCATTTTACCGGTACGGCGGCAGCCTTGGCGGGTGCTTTCCTTTTTCCCGTTTGCGACTGTGCGGTCGTTCCCGTCTTTCGCAGCCTTGTCGCCGCACGGGTTCCCGTCTCGACGGCTCTGGCCTTCATGCTTGCCGGGCCGCTCATCAACCCGGTCGTCCTCGTTTCGACGTACGTCGCCTTCGCCGGAAATATGGAGATATTTTTATGGCGTACCGTAGGAGGGATCGCGGCGGTCCTTTTTATTTCCCTGACATTTTTCGCCTATACGGATCTTGACGGTATAAGCGGCGGAAAAATACCGCTGTTCCCGGGTGACACGCTTGACGGGGGAAATACGAATAACGTGATCCGCCTTATATTGCACGGCAGGCGGGAATTTTTGCGCATGGCACCGTACGTCTTGGCAGGTACGTTTTTGTCGTCTCTCTTTCAGGTATACGGCAGCACGCTCTTACAGGATTTCGGCATTTGGCCGAGTGCGATCCTGATGATTCCGCTCATGCTGCTCATTGCCTTTTTCCTCTCCGTCTGCTCGACGGCCGATGCCATGGTGGCCCGCAACTTCTCGGCCCATATTCCGACGGCCGGTATCATCGCCTTTCTCTTGTTCGGGCCTATGATGGATTTGAAAAACTTTCTCTTGCTGCGTGCGCTCTTTCCCAAGGCGTTTGTGTACCGACTGGCGGCAACGACCTTTTGTATCTGTGCGTTTATAGCGGCAATGTATGCTTTAATGACAGGAGGCGGTTTACGATGAGGCGTTCTTTTTCCGGGCGTGCTTCCGTAGCGGAATCGGCGGCCTTCCTTATCTTGGCCGGGCTCGTTATTTGCCTGCTGGTGACGCGGCGATATATGGCCTTTGTTACTCCTCTCCTGATGCCCGTATTGGGATTTATGGCGGTCGTCTTTATCCTTTGGGGAATTGTCGGCCTCCGGCAAAGCGTAGCGTCTTATCGCCGCGTCTATACGAACGCTGCCGGTCTGTTTATCGCCGCCCTGCTTCTTGTAGGCCCGGCCGTGTTCGGCATCGTGCCTGTCGTGTTTCAGGCGGCGGCTCAGCACGACGACGGCGAGGGGGAAGCCAGGCCTTTCGGCATGGACCTTGAAAGTGTGGACGGTGACGGCATCGACACGGCTCATAAACGGATTATTTTAAATACTAAAAATTGGTATAAGACCATATTCAAGCTGACAAAGCACAATGAAGAGTACGTGGGCTACGAAGTGTATATGACGGGTTTCGTATCATATCACGACGACAGCCTGAACGGCAACGACTTCACACCGTCGCGGTACCTTATGCTCTGTTGTGTCAACGATATGTCGCCTTTCGGCATTGCCTGCCGTGTGCGGGGTGATACGCATTACCCTGAATTTACGTGGCTTGCCGTCAAGGGCAAGCTTGAGACCGGTGACTACCACGGCATGGCAAGACCGGTTCTCGTCGTCGAAGACGTGCGGCGCGCCCGCAAGGTGGACGGATATGTATATCCCTATTGACAAAATAGGGATTTTTTTTGCCCTGAAAAAGAAAATTTTATAAAAGTTGCTGTCCGAATGGATTATTTACGGACTGAATGGAGTAGAAATAAGCAACACATTTTGCTATTATATATACAGCTATTGATGACCAATATCAAAATTAGGTGCGCAAAATACCGGGCCTTGATTCCGCAATCGCGTGCAAGGTCGTGGGGCGCAGACAAGGAGTGTTCAAGAAGATGGAAAGAATTTACGCGGCAATACAATTATTGGAAAGTGGCGGCCCCGTTATGATACCGCTCTTTATTTTATCTGTAATCACAATTGCCATTGCTTTTGAACGGGGTATGTACTACCGTCGTCATCGCAAAAACTCGCGGTCCTTTTTTGAGAAAGTGGCGGCATCGGCGAAGAGCGGCGATTGGGCCGGCGTAAAACAGGCGTGCGCCGGATCGAAGACGGCAATTGCGAAAATTGTCGGTGCCGGTCTCGAACGGGACGGGTCGGAAGAAGAAATGAAGTCGGCCTTCATGGAAACGATGACCCTCGAATCGGCAGGTTTCCAACGTTATCTCGACTACCTGAGCGCCATCGTTACGGTTGCGCCTCTCCTCGGCCTGTTGGGGACGGTTACGGGCATGATTTCGTCGTTCAGCGTTCTCGACAGCGGTGCCGGCGCGACAGCCATCTCCGGCGGGGTAGGTGAAGCCCTGGTGGCAACGGCGACGGGCCTTTGCGTGGCGATTATCGCCTTTGCCGTGTACACCTTCTTTACGCACCAGCTCGACACGATTGTAGCTGATACGGAACGGCTCTGCATTACAGTAGTAAATGCGAAAAAAAGCGGTTGGGGGCGTGACTGATGTTTAGCAATTACAAGACGAAAAAGAAACCTCAGTTCATGATTATACCCATGATCGATATCATCTTTTTCCTGCTCGTCTTCTTCATGATGAACAGCTTGCAGACTGTAGCGCAAAAAGCCCTGTCCGTGCAGCTGCCGCAGGCGCAGAACGCATCAAATCAGGTGCAGATGCCTGTTATCATTACTGTCGACGAAGTGGGGCATATTACAATGGATAATCGGCCTGTCACGATTGACGAGGCTTCACAGGTCATGACTGAGCGCATGGCGGCCAATCCGAATGCGGCCGTAATATTACAGGCAGATAAGCGGACGGCACACGGCCAGGTCGTAGCCGTTATGGACATGCTGAAAACGGCCGGCGTAAAACGTCTTGCTGTAGCTGCGGAACAGAAGGGATAGGTATATGAGAGACTATACGCGAGCGAAATCGTTTGCCCTGTCAATCATCGTCAATATTCTTTTGCTGCTCGCCGTAGCTGTGTTTATTGTGCCGAAAATTATACAGTATCAGGAAGAACAACTGTATGTGATCGACTTGGAATCCGATTGGGAACCGGACAACGGCGGCGGTCATGCCGGCGGTGGCGGCGGCGGCAATCTCTTTCCTGACAAATTGAGCGATGAAGATATGGCCAAACGGATAAATCAGGTTGTGCAGGCCCAATCTACGGCAGTGACCCCCGTCAGTGATGCGCCGGAAGACGCGGTCAACGTACCCGAAGCGTCGGCGACGGGAGATAAAAACAGCAGTTCCAGTTCGCAAGGCGGCTCGCAGAGCGGCAGCGGTCCGGGAACGGGCGGCGGCAGCGGCGGCGGCCACGGCGGCGGTCACGGCACGGGTGAAGGCAACGGCAGCGGTTACGGAGACGGCAGCGGCGACGGTACGGGTACCGGTGAAGCCGCACATGAACCCTTTGATACGGAAGGATTCAGACAGGCCATTGAAGCCAATAAGGTCTATCCGCCTATGGCGACGAGAAGAAGATTGGAAGGATATGCGACTATTGAATCGACCATCGAAACGAGCGGTGCCGTCAGCAGCGTTTCCGCCGTGGATTCAACCGATTCCCTCTTTGCCCAGGCGGCTGTGGCTGCGGCCTATGCTGTCGGCAGCTATCCGAATCCGACAGGCGAAACCATGCATGTGACGACGACAGTCCGATTTGAATTGATCGAATAGTACGGGATACAGGCTGTAACAAGAAATTGTTGCAGCTTTCTTTTCAGGAGGAGAATATGGGAAACACGCTGTTTATCTACCGTGATGCCGTGACAAAGCAGGTTGCCGTCACGGCCGGGAGCGTCCTTGCCATGAGTGCCTATAAAGCTGCAGGTGAAACTGCGGACGCACAGAAATACGCGCGCCTCGTCCTCGTCGTAAGTGCCGGTGCGAGGACGGCGGACTATGCGGCACCGGCACGGGCCTTTGCCGGAAAAGAAATCATTTGCTTCTTTGTCGGCATGACGAAAGATGAGGGGACGCCTTTTCAGGCGGCCACGGCCGGCAGCAGCGGCAAAACCTTTTATATTAGCGCCGAATCCCTTACGGAGGATACGTTGGCCGCTGCAAGTGCGCTCCTGCCGAAAAAGGCGGAAACGGCGGATCCGCCGGATGTCGTCATCGCGGCGATACAGCGGTTTTTGCACGGCCACAATACGGGCGTCCTGGCAACGGGCCACGGTAATGCGGTCCGGGCCACGCCCATTGAGTACCTTTGGCATGACGGCAGACTGTGGCTCTTTACGGAAGGGGGCCGCAAATTCCTCAATATCTATCGTAACCGGAACGTTTCCTTTTCCGTCTTTGATCCCTTTGCGGGACTTTCGAGTTTGGCAGGTCTGCAAATACACGGACAGGCGGCAGTGCACATACCCGGTGAAGATATATATGAAACCATCCGTAAAGTAAAGGGAATTTCCGATAAAACCATGGCGACCATGCCCGTCGTCCTCCATCTCGTTGAAATCGTGCCGGAGCACATGACTTTTCTGTGCGGTGCCTTTATTAAAGAGGGTCTGGCCGTGCAGCAGCATATATACGGCGACTGGACGAGAATCGGGAACGGGGCCAAATAAATTATATATTATTTCGTTTTATGTGCTGCTTTTCTTGAGGACGATTGTCTCGGGAAAAGCAGTTCTTTTGAAAAAAAGTAAAATAAATGTCTGTTTGGAGCATTTAAAGACTGATTGGAGTAGAAGAACCGGGTATTTTCCTGATAAAATTAAGAAAATCTATCATTGCATAAACCTGAGGGGGAAGAGGACGCACACATGAATAAAAAGAAAAGAAGGACCCGTTACATGAGCCGATACATTGCCTTGACCTGCGCCGTTGTGACATGGCTTGCCATGCCCGTCTGCGCTGATAACGGCGGCAAGGCGACGACGAAAGATGTCATCGTCCAGGCGACGGCTGCCGAAGAAGCGGCGAAGTACGAGTCGCAGCAGACGACGATTATCACAAAGGCCGATATCGAAAAAAAGCAGGCTAAATCCGTAGAGGATATCATTTTCAATGAAACCGGCGTATCCCGTACCGTCGATGCCATGGGCCGAGTAGGAGTCTCCATTCGCGGCGCCGAACCGCGCCATACGCTCATCCTCGTGGACGGGCAGCCCGTGCTGGGAGATTTCGATAAGTACTCCGGCGCAGCTGATGAAGTCATGCGTTTAGGTACGGAAAATGTCGATCATATTGAAATTATACAAGGCGCTGCCAGCGCCAAATACGGTTCCGATGCTATCGGAGGGGTTGTCAACGTCATTACGAAAAAAGCATCCAAGAAGCCGACTGTACAATTCAATGCGGAAGGATTGCGCCGGAAAGGTGACGGTGACATCGCGCCTTTCCAGAATTTATTTTTACGTGCCGATTCGGGGCAATTGGGAAAATTACGCTTAGGGTTATCCGGCAGTAAGCGCTCCATTATGCCAGTACTGGCAAGTGAGGCGCGCCGTAAATCGGGGATGAGTTTTGACTACGGCCACCGCGATTTTGCGCCAAACGTATTGCGGTATTATGGTACCGCGGCGGATATCGGCCTATTGGGAACGTATGATATCAATAAAAATAATTCCCTTGAATTTCGTGTAAATCGGTATACGGAAGATTTAACGCGTGACGTAAAACACTCCGATTCCGATTTGGAACCGCAGCAGCATTTTAAACGTAAAGCTAACCGCAATACGATTAACCTGACATGGAACGGACGAAGCGAAAAAACGGATTGGAAGGTGGAAGGCAACTATACGCGAATCAAAGAAGATGACGTAGCGTTAATCAACTACACCGGTCGTTCCGCTTATGAAGGATCCAACGAATTGCGGTACATCGACGATGTCGATCATAAGCAGTATGATTTCAGAATTTCCGCCAACACGCAGGTAAACGCGAAACATCTGCTCTCATACGGTGCCGGGTATTCGCACGAGTCAGGTGAAGGTAGTCGTCTGAAAAGTTCTCCCCATACGAGGACAAAATACATAGATGCTTGGGATTATGATAAAAATCTGTTAGTTGATAAGCTGGATCGTATGGTACGTAAAGACGGAGATACGAGTACACGTATTTATTCCCATATTCATGACTATAAGTTCGACGGTACCGATACGTCCGGTATGCCGCAGTGGGATATTAATTATGAATACTACGGTGAAGAAAAAGGCAATCCTGCGACAAATGTTCCTCTAAAGTATGAGGATTATACGCACTATCAGCTTGATAAAAAGCAGTTGATGAAACAGGATTGGAATGGGAATTGGGTCATTGATGCTGACTGGACAGGGAAAGTGGAAATGCCAAACGGCGAGAAAGTGGACAAAGACTCGCCCATAGCACAGCGCTATGTTGCCATGTATAATAAACTCACTGCGGAGAACCCCGGATATAACGCTCATCATGCCAACATTGTAGGTGATTATTTTAAGAACGGCGAGTCGTCGGATCCGCATTTAAGGGAACAGGCCCCCAAACTTAACGGCAAGGCGTTCTTAGAAGAATTCCGCAACCGCGATCAGCGTGTCACCGTCGGCAGTGGCGAGATAAACAAGGAAAATGTATTCATCTCCGATATGTGGCAGGTAAATAAAGATACTATCGTCGTGCCTACGCTGCGATATGACCACAGCAGTCTGTTCGGCAGCAATATATCCGGAAATATCGGCGTGACGCATAATGTTAAACACAATGCTCATCGCCGTTTTAAGGCGAATATCGGCACGGGATATACGGAACCGGGCATGGGCGAGCTTTGGTACAACTGGGAGATGTATGCCAGCAATCCTGTCGGCATCGGTTATGCCAAGCTCGGTTGGTATTGGGCCGGTAATCCGAACCTGCGTCCCGAAAAATCGCTGAACTTCGATATGAGTATTGAAGGAGAAAATAAAAACACCTATGCCCGCTTGGGAGTTTTCCATAACCGTATTAAGGACTACATGTCCGTGTACTATACGGGACGATTGATGGATTTTGCGCCATACTTGAGCGGTGATCAGAAGTATCAACGTGCTCCCGATATGATTTACAGCTTTAAAAACATCGGCAAGGCGGAAATTACGGGATTGGAAGCGGAAGTGCGGCAAAAATTCGGCAAGCACTGGACGGCAAAAATCGGCTATACCTATCTTCATGCCGTGAATAAGAGCGATCCGTCCATGCCGCGGCAGCTCTTGGATAAACCTGTGCATAAAGTCGATATCGGTCTTTCTTACGAAAATGAAAAGAGCGGCTGGGGCGGCAGCATTTGGGGTGATTACTATATCAATATGCTCGACAGCAATACGCTCGTAAACGGTTCCAACTATTGGCCCGACATATTGGACGGTAATGCGGCTGTCTTCAATAAAAAAGCCTATGAAAGGAAGACTTTCGGTCTCTGGAACATTATGATTCAAAAAAAGATAAATAAAGATTCTCTCGTTTATGTGGGCATCAATAATATCTTTAACCATCGCGATGATGACAGGGCGACACAGGAGCGGGTGTATCGTTTCGGTGTCAACCTCAAATTCGGACTCAGTGAAGCTACGCGGGAACGGGATTTCCTGCCGGCGGACAAGAAAGAACGGGATGCCATTTCACCGGTTATCTTACAAGGTTTCCTGAACAGACCCTTTGATCCGAACAAGGCTACAGGCGTTGATTTTATCGGAGACTATCGGGCAAGATGGACGGCCCATGACGGTTCCAACAGACCGCAGTCCCGGTACCGGGCCGACACATTTGTCGACACGGCGACGAAAAATATGCGCGATAAGTCGGAACACGGTTTTGAACAGCGAATTCGCGTCGGCATAGATGCACGCTTGGACAAGAACACAAACCTTACCGTTCTCGGCAGTGCGGCAGGACAGCCGGGTGTGGACTCAAGCCATGAGGCGGAAGGCTCGAAGGGCCTGGATCGTCAGCGGTTGGAAAAAGTAGATCTTACCCGGCATGCTAACAAATGGGATTTTTCTATCGGTCGCTTGACGGAACAGATGGGCGTAACAGGTTATTGGTTCGGCAAGGAATACGACGGAGCCCGTGCAGTGTGGACCGGTAAAACGGCACAAGTTCGCATCGGCTTCGGCGATTTCAGTCACAGTACAGGTGTTACGGATTCAGCTTATACGCATACGGTTCACGGTGTTATTTACAGACCGCCCACAGTAGCCGAGTTGCTCGGTATTAACCGTGATGAATTTCCCTATGATATTGAAAATGCGACCAATGCCAATCCGTCCTCGCAGCCTACCGGTACGGTAACTACTCCTGAGCCGGGCAGTCCGAATCAGATTTACAACGATACCTATAAGGGAACGGATACACCTGTTTACTTCTATCAACGGTTGAGGGAAATTGCCGATAATCCAAACCTGAGTGCTGCGGATAAAATTGCTAAGCAAAATCAAGTAATCTCCCAATTGCAATCGATTATCAAGGCTGCTTACGGCAAAGAAATAAATGATACATACATTCCGTTTAGAATTGCAGGAGAAAATAAGGTATATTATACGGCTGTTGATCCGGATGGTCAGGAAGTCCATATGGATGCAGACATGGACTATATAGACTACTTGTACAATATTGGGCTTAAAAACGATGCTGCCTTTAAGCAATTGGTAAATGACAGCTTTGCTTTCCGACTTTCCGATACGGGAGCATTAACAGACGGCAGAGCATACATTGATGGCCGTCGCGACCAGATTGAAGCGGCTTATAAAAAAATAGCTGAATATATTATTAAGTCAAAGCTGGGAGAATCATGGTATGCTGGATATACTCTCAAATCTATTGATTCTTTTAAAACGACATCGAATTCATGGCCGTATACTTCGTCGCCGACGAATATTCCCGATGCTATATATAAAAATAATTATACTGACGATTATATGGGAGCACCGGAATACGGCTGGGTCATGTCGAAAGCTCAGTTTGAATATCTGAATAATTTAGAACGAATATTGAGAGAAACAGAATCGGAAAATAAGCTTCCCCGCGAATCCTTAGGCAAGGTCATCGGCAACGTCATCAAGACGGAAGGCAGTATTTTACAGCGCGATATAGTTCCCAATATCGACAGAGCTTTCTTCATTCAAGGTAAGAAGCAGATCGGCAATCGTCTCGGCATTCAGGCGTGGTACCTGCGATCCGTCGGGAATGATGCAGTAGACTTTATGAATGCCAACGGCAAGAGTAATGAAATCCATTCATTCAGTACCATTGCCAATGTCATCGGTATTGGTGCCAAGTATCAGCTTGGGCGCGATACTGCCATGTCCTTCGATTACGGCCAAAACCGCACGGATCTGGGCCGTTACTTGAACGGACATACCGTATACGAGCATGAGCGGGGAACGGCAGATTTTATTTTGCATGGCCATCAATCAGGCGGCACGCCCCATTTCTGGGCTGCACGCCTTGACATCGGCAAGTCCGACACGAACGTGCCGGGCAGCTGGAACGCTTTTGCGGACTATAAATACTTCCAGCACGGCTCCTTCTTCGGCGGGACCGGGGCTGAAGGAGTGCCCGACCGTTACCTCGACGGTATTCGCAGCTTTACAGTCGGTGCGGGCTACGTACCGGCGAAAAACTTCCTCCTTGAAGCGTTCTATACCTTTGACGCGAAGGGGATCAACAAGCGTGATACCCTGTACGGGCCGGAAAACTTCAAGCTCGGCAACTACACACGCATCCAGGCAACATATAAATTTTAAAAAAAGCGTAAATCATTATGAAAGAGAAGCCGTAAGCATGGCTTCGAGGCGCAGGCGTACACAACCTGCGCCTATTCTTTTTGGCTGAAATCCGGATTTTGGGATTACCGGTAAGAAGCTTTTTTAAGAAAGATGGGAGTCTATTTAATAAAAAGCGGGTTAGTGTAAAATAATTGTGGGAAAACTTTATCAAGGTAAAGAGCCGGTATAAAAAAGAGAAGGAATCCTTTGGTATAATTAAGTATCAACATACCAACGCAAAGGAGACCTTCTCATGAACAACATTATACAACAAATTGCAGATAACAGCACAACTTTCTTCAATAAAACGATAGAAGATATTCTAATGGGTAAAACCGCGTTGTCCGGTATTACGGAGAGTGTGGAAGCCTATTCACGGCGGCTCGGCATGGAGCTGTTTCGCGCGGTACTGCAAGAAGTAGATGAGGCAATTTACGAAAGCGTAAAACAAACACAAGCGTATCACGTAAAAGATAAGGAGCGTCCACGCACGTTAGTTACTCCGTTTGGGGAATTAACCTTTTCGTGCCGCTACTACCAACACAAGCAAAGCTGAAGCAACCGTACCGGTGGTAAGTGAGCCTGTATTACAGAAACAGTGCGTACGGCACAAGTTGCCTTATTGCACGTATGAAGCCACGCAAAAAATTCCGGATGCCCGGAAGCGAAATGGTAACGTATGGCAGTTGGATGCGCAACATACAAAATGGAGGCTATCATTATCTAAATTAGTTCCAGTTCCAAAGGAGTCCCTGTCAATCCATTTCCCACAACAACTTGACACTGTCAAAAATATCGAAACTATTGACGTGCTGCGCCGCAAAATGTTACGTTATACACAAATGAGCAACTTGCAGTTGCAACAACATTAAAATTTATTTGTGAGGAGTGTGTCAGTATGCGATTGTCTCGACGGATTCATATTTTATTAGGTGCGGCTGTTCTTTCTTTGTGCACTGCCGTTCCGGGATTTGCTTCGTTTGCGCCCGTTCATTCGATAGTATTCGGCCCGGAAAGAAACAATTACGATGATTCTTTTAAAGATCACGGCAACAAATTTCATATTTCCTATACTCGTGAGAACGGTGTACCTCAAATTATTGTAAAATCACACGGCAAGGTGATTTACACGAAGGAAGTTCCTTCACTGGGACGTTTTTACACGATGGAAATTCATCAGATCGTAAATGAAGATGACGGCCGGAACTTCTACATCGTTCAGTCCAAGGATTCCGAATTTTCCTATCTCATGGGCTATGATGAACGAAAGAAGGAATGGCAGACCTATACGGAAGCGCAGAACTACTATTCACCCGTTCCCGGTGAAGCCGTGCATGAAGGCATTACCATTCACTACGGCGACCTGGGCGTATATCACTTCAACAACCTGAACGACAGCTATCACTGGTACAAGTTGTTCTGGGATAAGAATGCCGATTGGTTCGGTTACAGAGAAGGTGAAGAAACGCGGCGGACGACATATTTCAACAGCGCCTTGGTTTACAATCCGCAGTACCGTCCCGTTTATGCCAATGCGGACTACGAAACGTACCTTGATATGGACTCCATCGACACGGATAAGGACAAGAACGGCGTGTGGACCTTTACGGCCAGAAAATACGAAACCATTATGGAATCGGATATCCTGACGGGTGAAGGCAAAAAGGCGAAGTACCGCGTCGATACGAACGACAGCCGGGCGTATATTTACAATAAGGCTACGAAGAGCTGGGATGAGCTGCCCGTTCATACGACGCCGTCAAGCTCCGAAATGGCGGACAGCGTTGCCGTCAACTGGGCGTGCAAGCATCATTTCGGTTATTTCCTCGGTGACCTCGGCGGTGCCATGGACCGCTATGTGGCCGATTATAAAGGCTAAGGCTGCAGCAGTTCATTATAATGCGAACAGAAAAAGGGCGCTCTTTTGCGGGAGCGCCCTTTTAGCTGTGTACGTTTACAGGAAGAAGACAAGCGTGTTCAAGATGAACACCGGGACGAGGATGGCGCAGGACCAACCCATATAACCGAAAAAGCTGGGCATTTTAATGCCGTTCTCTTCGGCAATTGCCTTGACCATGAAGTTAGGTGCATTGCCGATGTATGTATTGGCACCCATGAAGACGGCACCGGCCGAGACGGCGAGGAGCATGTGCTGCGTAATCGTGCCGACTGCCGTGGGGATGCCGACGGTCGCACCGAGAGCGCCGGCTGTCTGCATGAAGACGAGGTACGTCGGCGTGTTGTCGAGGAAGGACGAAAGAAATCCCGTCGTCCAGAAGAGCTGCCACGGTTCGGTCAGACCGAGCTGGCTGCCGTGGATTTTGAGGAAGATGAGAGCCGGAATCATGGTGATGAAAATGCCCATGAAGAGGATCGCCACTTCGATAATCGGCGCGTGAGAGAATTCGTTCAGTTCGCGCGTCGAGTCTTTTGTCGTTTTTAAGGACAGGTACGCCGCAATGAGGATGATAATGACTTCGGCCAATGTCGCATAGGGGAAAACGAGCTCGTCGAAGACGGGAATACCCGCGTTATCGGCGAAGAAGGCGAACTCTTTCGGTAAAACGCCGTTGGCAATGACGCCGACGATAATAAGGGCAATGAAGAGAATGTTGTGCAGCCCTTCAATGCGAATGGGCTCTTTTTCCGCTTCCGCCAATTCGTCCATGGGCGAGCGGCCTTCAGCCAATTCCTGCCTGCACCGGTAACTGTCGAGGAAATAGAAGAGGACGAAGAGAAGGATCATATTAAAGATGAGGATGGGCATCAGGTGGAAGGTCCATGTAAAGGGTACGCCGCGCTGGAACCCCATGAAGAGGGGCGGGTCGCCCAAGGGTGTAAGACAGCCGCCGATGTTGGCAACGAGGAAGATGAAGAAGATGATGACATGTGTTTTTTTCCGCCGCCACTTATTGGCGCGAATAAGCGGGCGAATCATGACCATGGCCGCGCCGGTCGTGCCGATCCAGCTGGCCAGGAGCGTGCCGATGAGGAGTATGACCGTATTGACCTTAGGTGTACCCGGCAGCGTTCCTTTGACGGCAATACCGCCGGCGGCGACGAAGAGACCGAAGAGGAGGACAATGAACGGCACGTAGTCGAGGAGAACCGATTCGAGGAGGCGGAACCATGCTTCACCGACGCCGTAGGCATAGGCAAAGGGGAGAATGAAGACCAGTGACCAAACACCGGCAGCAACGTGCATATTCTTTTCCCACCAGTGGGGATGTGTCAGCGGCATAACGGCAATGGAAAGAAGCATGCCCACGAAGGGGAGAATGCTCCAAACCGGCAAGGACGCTTCCACCTGACCGTGCATATCATTGGCCAGGACGGGTGCGGCCCAACAGACTGCCAACGTGAGAACTGAAAAAAGCGTTTTACCTGAGGTACTCATAAAAACCACCCTCCAATAAATTTATAATATTCAACCTTGAAACTTTAAAAATATTGTATCATAATACGATACGGAAATGCACTGTTTTTACTTAAACGGTTAATCCGGTTAAAATAACATGGAAATCGTTCAGCCAGGCAGGAATTTACGTTCTTGCGGCGAACTTATCTTATTATATAAAATTCCTAGGAGGGGTGCATGATGAAAGATTACAAAACCATTGTCGTTCCCGTCGACGGTTCGGAAAACTCGAAACGCGCTATAGAACATGCCGTTACGCTTGCGTCCACAGTAGGGGCGGCGCTTTTGTTGGTATATGTGGCGAATATCGTATCCGTTATTTCCAATTTCGATCAGATCCCCAATGCCAGCGGCTACGTGACCGAACAAGTGGCACTGGACATGGAAGAAGAAGGAAAGAAGATTTTGGCCGAATTGGCCAAGGATATTCCCGACACGATTACGGTTAAAGAAGCTTTTGAAGTGGGTTCACCCGGGCCGGCCGTCTTGTCCGTTGCCAAGAAAAACAATGCCGATCTCATCGTCATGGGCAGCCGCGGCCTCGGACCGCTTAAGGGGCTTTTTATGGGCTCTGTCAGCAGCTTCGTCGTAACCCACGCCGCCTGCCCCGTTATGATTGTCAAATAAACCGTTCATGTAAAAAGCTGTAATCAAGCCTTTTTGATTACAGCTTTTTGCGTTTTTGACACTTATGCTTCCGGCGAAGATTGACCGATAATTTTCCGTCCGTCTATATAAATTGTTGCGGGAACAGTCGTTTTTTGTTCAATAAGATCCGTAATCAGCCGCATACAGGCTTCACCGATTTGTCCCATCGGGATGTCAACGCGGGACAGAGAAGGAATGGAAAAATCATTTATTTCGGGCATCGTAATCCCGATAGTAAATACTTCCAAGTCTTGCGGAATAGCAATGCCCAGTTTGTGGCAGGCGAAGAGTACGCCGTGAGCGAGAACGTCGGACTCGCAGAAGAGCGCCTGCGGCATACGCCCCGTGCGGTACAGTTCTTCGCAGACCGTGACGGCACTTGCCGACGACGTGTCGCAGAGAATGATGTTGTCGTCGCTGATGGGATGTCCCGCTTCGGCAAAGACGTCGAGGAAGCCGTTCATCCACATGCGCATAATCGGAAAGGACGTGTCGTGTGTCAGAACACCCGTGTGGAAGAGGTTTTTTTCCAGAAAGTGTTGTCCTACATTGCGGCCGATTTGATAGTTGTCCATAGTCACGCAGCCGTATTTGTCGGAAATTCGGTTGAAGAGGACGACCGGGCAGGTGAAGGTCGTACGGTTCAAGTAGTCCATGTCCTTGTCGGACATGTTGGCGATGATAATACCGTTAAAAAATTTATTCTGCTCCGTTTCCAGCTGCTTGTGCAGTTCGTCGACCTTATAGGGGACGACGGTCAGGTGGACGGGGTTGTTTTGCCGCATAATTTCACGCTGCAGTCCCAGGGTAATGCGCGCTAAGTAGTTAATACGAAAGTCCGTAGCCCAGTAAAAGGCGACAGAATACGAATCGGACTGGGCAACACGCAGCTTTTTGGCCGATTGATTGGGCACGTAATTCAGGTTGTGCGCAATTTCCAAAATACGCTGCTGCGTGTCGTGTGAAATTTTTCGCTCTTTTCCTTTGCCGTTCAGTACGATGGAAACCGTCGCAATCGACACATCCGCCGCTTTGGCAATATCCTTTATGGTAGGCATATATATTCACCCTCTTTTCATATATTTTGCCATAAGTATTCTTTATTTTCAATTATCCTTGCCTATTCGGTATGATATAATAGGCAAGCAGGCGCTGAGTGTCATAAAGGGCGGCGCCGTATTTAAGACGGAGCAGGCGGAAGGTGCGAACAAACATGGCTTATAGAGAAGAAGTGGACGAAAAATTACGAAATCTGGCCAAGCCGCCGGGAAGCTTGGGCCTGTTGGAAAAACAGGCCAGGCAGATTTTTCTTGCCTGGGGAGAAATGTATAGGGAACTGAAACCGAAACATATCATTTTTGCCGCCGATAATGGCATCGTCCGCTCCGGCGCGGCAGCACAATTATCGGAAATTACATACTTGCAGACGAAAAATATGGTCGACGGATTGGCGGCCGTGTCCTGTTTCTGTGACTATAACGGCATTCCTTATGAAGTCGTCGACGTGGGTATCGACAGCGAAGACGCGGTGGGGCTGGATTACAAAATCCGCCGCCGTACGCGGGACTTTGCCGTCGAGCCGGCCATGACGGCAGACGAGGTGCGGCGTGCCATGGACATCGGCGGAGAAAGAGTGAGCCTTGCGGTAAAAGAAGGTTTCAATCTTCTCTCTTTCGGTGAAATGGGCATAGGCAATACGACGACGTCCGCCGCCGTTCTGACGGCTCTTGCACCGGCACATGCGGCACTCATCGCCGGGTACGGGTCGAGCCGAGGCAATTATAAACTCTTGCGCCACAAAGAAGCCTTAATCACGAAGGCGCTGAAGAAATACGGCAGTGTCATGAAGACGCCCGTCGATGTCCTGCAGCATGTAGGCGGATTTGATTTGGCAGCCATTTGCGGCGCCATGCTGGCCTGCGCGGACCGGCACATCCCCTTTTATGCGGACGGATTTATAACGGCCGCCGCTCTCGTCTGCGCCGTGCGTATAAACGACGGCGTGCGGCAGTACGCGCTTCTTTCTCATATGTCCCGTGAAGCCGGCATGGCCGTCGCCTTGCGTCTTATCGGCATGGATGAATCGCAAATCCTCATTCACGGCGAATTTTCCCTGGGTGAAGGCACGGGCGCAGTCCTCGCCGTTTCTCTCATGCAGTCCATGATGTACGCAATTTGGCATATGGGCACCTTGGACGGCGTTAACGAAGAAGCGGAACGGAAAAACAGGAGGAAAATACCGAAAAAAATCAAACGTAAACGTATGAACGAGCGATTTGCCGAATGGGATGCGTTTTGAAGGGAACCTCCTGTTGAATGGCTGCATATAAGCTGCATTTACTTATATAATTGTCGCCAAAGCGTGGTTCTGCTTATTGATAGAGAAACGGCGATTTCATTGTATGTATATCCTAAAAGTTTTCTTATTTTTTCAACACCCGCTTGAAAATCTTTTTTGTCCGAGATTTTTTCTTTTGTCAGCTCCGGGTGTTGTTTTTTTATGTCATCCAGGATATTCGCTTCTCCAATCGCACTTACTAATACGGCATATCGATGTTCGGCAGATTTTGACCGGGAAGAATTTAATAAAAAAACATAGCGAGTACTTATAGAACGCAGCTCAAGAATATTACCGGGCCAGGAATATGTTCTCAGCAAATTACTCATTTCATCTGTTACGGCAGCCAGTTTTTTGGATGAAGAAAGATTTGAAATATATTTGGCGAACAGCAGGGGAATATCTTCAAGGCGCTCATGGAGAGTCGGAACCGAGATTTTTAAAATAGACAGCGCCTGTTTTAAATCGGGTCGGAGTTTATTGAATTCCGTCTCGGTTATAATGGTATAAAATATTATATTAAAAGTGACGGGAGAATCCATGCCGGGTAAAAAGAATTGTCGTGTATTCAGCGCCCTTAGGATAATTTCTTGGGAACGGGCTGTAGCCAGTCCTATATTTTTCAATATAATACTGCCGCCGTTGCCGGCTAATAACAAACCGGTCGTTGAATTATTTTTTGTAGTATGGCCATATAGGATTTGAATGACATTGTCATCGTTTATAGTAGCGAAATCAATCGTAATGCAAGGCATGGAAGATCTGGCCGACGCGTTATGCAGACAGTTGGCAATTTCTTCTCTGCCGGAGCCGACAGGGCCCGAAATTACAGTCTGTGTATTTATTGGAGAGAAGTTTTTGCAAGTATCCAGCAGTTTTTTCATGGCTAATGAGTGCGCTGTAATATTGTTTAAATTATGAACCGGTGAAATGCTAAAAAGCTCCTTCTTATTTTTATTTTTTAAATTATGCGGATTGGGATGAAATGTCATAATAACTCCGGCAACGGTATTATTTACCATTATTTTATCGAATACGCACCTCATCATGACTGAATTGATCAAATGGTAACGGTCACTTGACTGCAGACTGTTGCGGATAAATTTTTTTAAGGGAAGATTGGGTAATATATCCTGTACCGATAAAGATATAGCCTGGTGATGCGGGATATTAATATGTCCCTCCATTGTATGATTGATAAATTCTATATTTCCGTGTATGTCAGTAATAATAATACCCAGCTGTGATGTATTTAAAACAGAATGAAAGATCGCTTGATTACGCTTGGTTTCGTAAACTTGCTTTACAAGCTCTCCTGCTTGATGTATGGCTTCGCGAATTGTTTCTTCTCCGGCATATACCAAAATTCCTCTTTTGCCTAACAGTCGCGCCCACTTTATTGCCGCCGTGGCACCGATAATAGTATCACAATCGGATTGTTTTATTAAAGCAGGTAAGTCGGGAATATTGTCGAAGATGATGGGAATTAATTGTATATCCATTATATGGCTGTATAATGATAAATTAGGCGGCGGCGTGAAACGGTAGTAAGCAATTCCGAGTTTGTGACAGCCGATGTTTTTGGCCTGTTTTATTGCCGTAATGTAATCAATATCATGAATTCGGAATGATACCAGCGGCAGGTCATAATTTCTGGTGAATTTGGCGGCACTGCCGCCTCCGGTTATAAATACTTCACAACCCATTTGTTTAGCCGCCGCAACACAGGCGTCTTGTGAATCCAAGTCGGATTCCATTACAATGTATTCAATTTCTGAAGGGGGCAATGTTAAAACTATTTTTCGAGCGAGCTGTATCATATAGGAATATCCCAATATACAGACTTTATATTTCCCGGATATATCTCCTGTATGCATAGAAAAACACCTCCTTTACCTTTTTATCATGCGAATATTTTAACATTCCTATAATGTGAAGGAAATATTATAGATTTTAGAGCTGAAAACGAGTAAATATGTTTCAAAGAATAAGAGCGGCAACTTTATGAAACAAAGTTGCCGCTCTTATTCTTTCAGTATAAACGAGTGGAGTGAAGACATGGCGGTTGATAACATAAATTACAAAGCCGGAGGTTATTACATATGGAGGTGCATTTGAAATGAATAAAGCGTTGGAAGATATTGTTGTCTTGGACTTGACCCGGGTTTTGGCCGGACCTTACTGTACGATGATGCTGGCTGATTACGGGGCCGAGGTGATTAAAATCGAGGTTCCTGAAAAAGGAGATGATACGAGAGCGTTCGGGCCGTTAAAAAATGGCGCCAGCATGTATTATGCCAATGTCAACAGAGGAAAGAAAGGCGTCACATTAAATTTAAAAAATCCTAAAGGCAGGCGGCTGTTTCTTGAGATGGTCAAGAAAGCCGATGTTGTCGTCGAAAATTATCGGCCGGGAGTTATGGAGAAGTTGGAACTGGGGTATGAAACATTGCAGAAAATAAATAGTCAGATTATTTATGCTGCCGTATCCGGTTTCGGCTGTTACGGGCCTAAGTCCCGGCGTCCCGGATATGACATTATTGCGCAGGCTACCGGCGGGCTGATGAGTATTACCGGTGAACCCGGCGGGCACGGTATCAGAGTGGGGAATGCCATGGGCGATGTTCTCGGAGGGATGAATTTGACTATCGGAATCTTGATGGCACTTCATGCGCGAAATTTGACAGGGAAAGGGCAGCGGGTGGATGTCTCTTTGGTTGATTCGGTAGTGGCCAGCTTGGAAACGGGGACACAACGCTTTTTTGCTTCGGGAAAACAGCCCGAATTAATGGGAAATCGGTATGCGGCGGCTTACCCGTATGATTCATTCGAAGCTGAGGACGGAAGTTTTGTTATCGGCTGTGGGAATGACAAGTTATTTACCCTGTTTTGCACAAAGGTATTGATGCAGCCGCAATTATTGGAAGATCCTCGTTTTGCGACAAATCTGAAACGCTGTGAATATCATGATGAATTGAAGCCGATTATTGAGGAATGGAGTTGTAAGCATACTGTCGATGAGGCTGTTGACATGCTTAATGCCGCCGGCGTTCCTGCCGCTCCGATCAATGGGTTAAAGCGGGTAACGGAAGATGAACATATTGTTAAAGCTCGTGAAATGTTTGTTGCGCTTCCACATCCGATTATTGGCGACATGAAGGTTAATGGCAATCCGGTTAAATTGTTGGCTACAAAAGCCGATATAAGCCGGCCGGCACCATCGCTGGGACAGGATAATGCGGCCGTTTATGGCAAATTATTGGGATTGGACGAGCAAACGCTGGAAGAATTGAAGAAGGAAAAAATTATCTAAGAACGGAGAAATTACAATGCAAACGGTTAAATTTATTGAAGTAGGACCGAGAGACGGATTTCAGAATGTAAAAAAATATATACCGACCGAAGTGAAGCTGAAGGTGATTGATTTGTTGATTGATGCGGGAGTGAAGTCGATGGAAATCGGTTCTTTCGTGCATCCGAAGGCAATTCCGCAAATGAAAGACGCAAAAGAGGTCGTAACTAAAACTTTAGAGACGCACCAAGATAAGGGGATTGAATTTTTTGCGTTGGTTCCCAACCTTTTTGGCGCAAAAGCGGCGGCAGAATGCGGGCTCAAAAAAATTGATACTGTTATTTCCGTCAGTGAATCACATAATAAAGCAAATATCAACAGGACAGTTGAAGAGTCATTGCAAGGTCTGGAACGGATTCGAGAGACATTACCGGATATGGAAATTATCCTGTCCATGGCGACAACATTTACTTGCCCGTTTGAGGGAATTACGCCGATAGAAAATGTGTTGAATATAATCCGGCAAGGGGTGAAGATTGGAATACATCAATTTTGCTTAGCCGATACGATCGGGCAAGCGGATCCGGCAATGGTCAGGAAAACCGTTCAGGCAGTAAAAGAAAATTTTCCGGATGAATATTTTGAGTTGCATATTCATGATACCCGAGGAATGGGTATTGCTTCTACGTTAGCTGGTATTGAAGCAGGTATTGCCAATGTTCAGGCGGCGGTGGGAGGCTTAGGCGGTTGTCCGTTTGCTCCCGGTGCCTCAGGAAATGTTGCTTCTGAAGATTTAATTTACATGTTGGATGCGATGGAAATAAAAACAGGAGTTGATTTTAATAAAATTCTTGCAGCCGCAAAATATGAAAGGCAAGTTATTGAGGGTAATTATAGCGGGCATCAAGTGCTGATCGGAGAACACTGTAATACATAGATTGCTATGGGTTGCTTCTGAGAGAGGAGTTTATTGATTATGGAAATGGATCTTTTAGCTCTGTCATTGTTTATTGCCACTATTTTTCTGGCTTTTTTCCGTAAAGTTAATGTGGGTATCGTAGCGTTGGCAGTAGGTACGGCATGTGTAAGAATTTTCGGTATGACTGATAAACAGCTTGTAAGTGCCATCAGCAGTTCTATGTTCTGTACGCTTGTCGGAATCACATTTTTATTTGCCGTAATCAAATCCACGGGGGCATTGGATTTATTGGCAAAGAAAATTATAACGGCGACCGGCAAAAGAGTCTGGCTATTGCCGATAGCAATTTATGCAGCCGGATTTATTGTTGCCGGTGTCGGGCCGGGGGCTATTCCTGCGTTGGCTATTATTCCGGCTTTGGCCGTCACGACAGCACTGCAGGTGGGATATAACCCTTTAATGTTGGCGCTAATCGGTGAATTCGGCCTTATTGCGGGGAGGATGACGAGTGTAACTCCCGAGGCGGCGATTATATCCGCTGCTGCCGCAAGTGCCGGGATGTATAATGTAATGCCGGTTATTTTGGTATGTCAAACACTTGCGACATTGGTTTTCTCGGTTGTTGTATATATAGTTTTTAAAGGATATCAATTAAAAGAGCCGATCCGGACAGATAAAGCGGTGGAGATTCCGCCCTTTACGAGGACGCAATTAATTTCTTTGAGCGGAGTGCTCCTTATGCTGATATTAATGATAGTTTTCCATGTCAATATCGGATTGGCGGCTTTTCTTTCCGGTACGCTGCTTGTTTTGGGCGGAGTTGCGCAAGACGGAGAATGTTTGAAGGCTTTGCCGTGGGGAACTATTATTATGGTTTTAGGGGTAGGTGCCTTATTATCCGTGGTTGATAAAGTAGGGGGGATTAAGTTAATGAGTGCGGCCATTTCCTCCATTATGAACAGCACGACGGCAGTGCCGTTAATCGGGATATCGGCAGGGTTATTAAGCTTGGTAAGCTCCGCCTTGGGTGTCGTGTATCCGACGATGATGCCTATGTGTTATGATATTGCCGTGCAAGTCGGCGGAGTTGAGCCGGTTGCGTTAATGGCAGCTGTAGGAGTTGGCGGCTCTTTGGCGGGAATATCACCGATGTCTACCGGGGGAGCTTTGATTTTAGCTGCGATGGGGACTAATATAAAAGACTTTACAGCAACCAAGCAAACAAAACTTTTTGCCGAATTGTTGATGATGGCCTGCATCGGGTTGGTTGTTATTGCCGTAGTCTCGGGACTTACATTCAATCTGATTGCTGAAATTATGTACAAATAACGGAATAAAAAACTGCAACTAGGTGAGTATCATGTTCATCAGTTGCAGTTTTTTTGTGGAATTCCGACTTAACTGGCTCAATACACATCCTGGGATGGAATGGAGAAATCCGTTTCTTGTTGAGAAGATTTCAGTTTGCTCCATATGGTTGTTCGACTAATTCCTAATTTGGTAGCTGTTAATTGTTTATTTCCATTTGTGGCTTTGAGTAAATATTTGATTATTTGTCGCTCCATATTTTCTAATGTGTCCAACTTGATAGTGAAGTGTTCGGGACAGATAGAAGAGGAAGGACAGGCCTGAGATGTAAGAACCGGTCTTTGACCGGTGTAATCTGAGAGGGTAGCCTTTACAAAGGAAGCGGACACATTGCCTCCGTCTGCCGTAATTACCAGCTTTTCCATAAATGTTTCCAACTCTCTGATATTCCCCGGCCAGGAATAGCCGGCTAAGATTGAGAGCACACTTGATGGTAGAGACTTAACTTGTCGTTGATATTCATTGTTGTATTTTTGAAGGAAAAATTCCGCTAAGTGTTTGATGTCTTCGGGGCGTTCTTTTAGGCTGGGGATTTTTAGTGTCAAAACATTCAGGCGGAAATATAAATCAGATCTAAATATATTTTTTGTCATCAAGTCGTATAAATCTTTATTGGTTGCAGCGATTACTCTGACATTTATTTTAGTTATCCCGGTGCCCCCGATACGCATTATTTCTTTTTCCTGGAGCACTCTTAATAATCTGCTTTGAATAGATAAGGGGATTTCGCCGATTTCATCAAGGAAAATAGTTCCGTTATGGGCTAATTCAAACAGGCCCGCCTTTCCTCCTTTTCGGGCGCCGGTAAATGCACCGTCTTCATAACCGAAAAGTTCACTTTCCAATAATTCTTGAGGAAGAGCAGCGCAATTAATGGCGACAAAAGGTCCGTTGCGAACAGGGCTTTCATTATGAATGCTTTACGCAAACAGTTCTTTTCCCGTTCCGGTATCCCCCTGGATTAATATGGTTGCAGTTGTTTTACTGAAAAGCATCGCATTTTTTATTGTGTTTCGCATTAAGTTGCTGGAATAAATGATATCATGAAATTTGTGTTGCGCAATAAAGCCTTTCTCTGCAAGACGGATACGAGTGGTATGTTCGACATGCTGATAATATGAGACTTTTTGTACCGTAATGATTGTTTCCCTATATCCGTGAATATCAATCGGAATTCTGTTATAAATAAGAGTTTGGCCACTGTCTTTTAACAGTTCATGAAGAATAAATGAAGAGTCTCCCAATAATTTTCTTAAAATGGGAGGGGTTGACGTATCTGTTATATTTCGTGGTAATTTGGCTAAATTCAAAATTTTTTTGGCAACAATGTTGAAGCACGTAAACTTTCCGTTTTCATCCAGAGAAAATATCCCTTCTGAAGAATAGTCAATGATAGTAGTTAACAGACAGTTTTGAAATTTATCTTTATTTAAAGTATTGATAATATTTTTTGCAGCACTTAATGTCTCCTTTATGGCTGCATTAGTGGGTTTAATTAGAACTTGGAAAGCGCCGAGCTCTAATGCTGCAAAAGCTTTCGGAGATTCCCGGAATCTCTTATTCAAATCCTGCCGGTGCGTTTTATTTATTGATGAATGTCGCCGCATCAGGCTTGAGCGGGAAAGCCTTTTCCGAACGATTGCTTGCAGAAAAACATGTGGCGACTGTTCCGGCTAAGGCGTTTGGGGATAATTTTGCCGACTATATTCGAATATCTTATGCAACATCTGAATCCGACATAGAAGAAGGAGTTCGGCGAATAAAAGAATTAGTTAAAGAATTGAAAGACGGCAAAAACTGAAACTGAATTAAAAAAGAGGCCCGGATGAAATATCAGTATAAGTTACTTCGTCCGGGTCTTTATTTTTTCTGCTATACCGTTCTTTTAATCATATTCTCCGTATAGGTCGCGTCCTGACTGTTGCCGACGAGGACGTCTTCCTTATCCAGCGCGGCGAGGGTTTTCATTTCGTCGTCCGTCAGAACGAAGTCGAAGATGTCCGCATTGTTTTTGATGCGGTCGGCATGAGAGGATTTGGGCAAGACGGAAATGCCCGACTGAACGAGGAAGCGCAGCGCGATTTGGTGCGGCGTCTTACCGTATTTTTGAGCCGCCGCCGTAACGGCATCCTCTTTATACATGTCCATGTTGCGGTTGCGGCCGAAGGGGGAGTAGGCCTGGTGGGCTACACCGTAGCGGCGCATGACGTTCTGTAATTCCCGATACTGGCAATAGAGATGCGTTTCAACCTGATTTACGGCCGGCGTGACATCGTTAAAGCAAATGAGGTCTATGAGCTGGCTGGGCATGAAGTTGGAAACGCCGATGGAACGGACGAGGCCGTCATGCTGCGCCTTTTCCAGAGAGCGCCAGGCCTGATAGACGTCGTTGTACGGCCAGTGAAGAAGAACAAGGTCCACGTAATCGAGATCCAATTTACGAAGTGATTCTTCAAGGCTTTTGCGGCACTTGTCGCCGGGAAAATTGGAAAACCAAATTTTGGTCGTAATAAAAAGGTCGTTGCGCGGCACTTGGCAATGAGACAGGGCTTTGCCGACGATTTCTTCGTTTTTATAGGCCTGTGCCGTGTCGATAAGGCGATAGCCGCTTTCGATAGCTGTAATGATGGCTGTTTCATCGGCCTTCGGATCGGTTAGCTGATATGTGCCGAAGCCGACGAGAGGCATTTCATAGCCCGTATTTAAGGTGCGTGTTTTCATAGTAAAGACCTCCTATTTCTTTTTCTTCAGCGCGTAATCCTTCATATCCGCAACGGCACCGCCTGCGACGGCCCATAAATACAGGGACGCAACGCTGCAGTAAGGGCTGAAGCGTCGTTTGTATTTAGCGAAAAGCTTGCGGTCGATACGGCGGTGGTGGTAAATCATGCGCAGACCGCGCTGAAGGGCCAAGTCGTCAAAGCTGAAAATATTCGGCCGCTCGAGGCAAAAAAGCAAAATCATTTCGGCCGTCCACACGCCGATTCCCTTCAGGGACGAAAGTGCTTTTATAGCCTCTTCATCAGACATTTCGGTGATGCGGGCCAAGTCGAATTCCCCGCGGTTTATTTTTTCGGCAAAGTCTTTGATGTAGGCGGCCTTGCGAAAGGAAATGCCCGCTTCCTGTAATTCGGCCTCCGTTACACCGGTAACGGTTTTTGCCGTTACCGGACCTAAGCGTTCATTCATGCGCTGCCAAATAGTCGTCTGCGCCTTCGTGGATATTTGCTGTCCCACAATATGATGAACGACGGAAGCAAATAAATTACTGTCCACTTCCCTGTCAATGTGGCCGATTTTTTCTATGACAGCCCCTAAGCGGGCATCCCTGCTTCTTAAATAAGCGACCTCATTGTCGCCGTAGCGAAAATACACGGTATTCACCTCACTCCTTGTATTGTACTGCAGGCAGGCGAAAAGAAAAAGATATTCGAAAAGCATGGGAACGGAAAAAGATGTGTTTGAATGAAACGGGATGTATAGATATAAATGATTTTGTGGTATACTATGCGTGAAGACGGTTCAATAATGTCAAAACGGTATAGAGTTTTAATCAGGCAACCGGTTGTTGGGGAGTGTATTGTGTATCAATCGAGTTTTACATATCATGACTTTTTTGGAGGCAATACATTGCTTGTCATTGTGCCTCATCAGGATGATGAGATGAATATGGCGGGAGCTGCCATATATGGCGCTTTACATGAAGGAATGACCGTATATTGCGCGTACTTTACTGACGGTGATTATGAATATCCGGCATGGCTGCGACGGCGGGAAGCGGAGCGTATGGCAGTACGGATTGGATTGCCGAAAGAAAATCTTTGTTATTTAGGGTTTCCCGATCGCGGACATGAATTGGGAATATATAAAATTACCGAAGCAATTGAAGCGATGGAAACCTTGTTATTGAAAATTCAGCCTGATGCCGTAATAGCGACGGATTGTGACACACATCCGGATCATAAGATATGCTCGGAGGCATTTGACCAAGCAATTCAAAACTTGTCTTCTCGCGGCGCATTGTTGCCGACAATGCGCGTTTTCAAAGGTTTTGCGTATGCAACGGGATATGAAACTGTTGATGATTTTAATGCGCTTAACTTGAGGTCGACTAAAATTAACAGACAATTGTTGCCTGAAGGCTGTACGACGGAAAATCCGGATTTAGCGTGGGTTGATCGCATCCGGATTCCCGTACCGGAGGATTGCCGCAGCTTGGATTTAATTCATAATCCCGTTTTCTCGGGCATGGCCGCTCATGAATCGCAGCGCGCATATAAAAGAGGACGCCGCCTTATAAACGGAGATAATGTATTGTGGCAAGTGCCTTTAAGACAATATAAGGAAACTTATGAATCGAATACGTATAAATATTGTCATATACTTGCGGGAAATGAATTTATGTACGACTGGATACTATATCCCGGAGAAACTGTGCCGGTTATCAGTGCATATGTATCTGATGCCGGTATAGATGCAAAGGCGTTGCGATGGAAGATTAACGACCGCGTAATTGCGTCTGAAAAGATACAATCGGAGATTACCGGTCAACTTACGAAAGAGGCAATAAGAATTCGGTTGGAGATCGTAGGAACAGACGTTTTCTGTGAAGTTACGTTGAGAAAAGGGACTTACAAAGATTTATTTTACCGATGGTATGTGCGGTTACGGAATTGGTGGAATTATCAACGGGTTCGTCAAGATTATAAACGTGCTTGGCGTACCGTACAGGCCTATCGAAAATGATGAACGCATACATAAAAGATTGCCTGAATATACTTGACGGCTAAGTAAAGGATAATGGCAGTATATGGAGACAAGTCGACAAAATCCGCTTATTTCGATTATTGTACCGGTATATCGAGTAGCAAAATATCTCGGAAGGTGCATTGAGAGTATTCAAACACAAACGTATTCCGATTGGGAACTTATATTGGTGGATGACGCCTCTTCCTCGTCTTCTTTCCCCGCTGATGAGAGCGGAATGATTTGTGATGCCTATGCAGCACAAGACAGCCGGATTCGCGTTATTCATCATGCAAAAAATCAAGGTGTCAGCGTTAGCCGGAACGATGCATTACAAGTCATGAGCGGTGATTATGTCGTATTTATTGACGGGGATGATTACGTAGCGCCTACTATGCTGGAAGAATGTTTACAGGAGCTCCTTGATAAGCAGGTGGACGTCGTGATCTTCAATGTTGCTATTGTGGAAGGCGGCGAAATCAGACCATATCCGATGAATACGAGTTGTATGATTAATCGTGATACGACATATCGTGCGTTGATTGAAGATAAAATTCCCTGTTATTTATGTAATAAGTTTTTTAAGAGGTATTTATGGGAACATATTCGTTTACCGGCAAATACATTTTATGAAGATTTACTGATTATGCCGACAGTATTTCAACAAGTCAAGACTGTTTCGTATTTACCGAAAGTATTGTATTACTATAATTGCAATAATGAAAATTCAATAACCTCCAATTTAAGCGCCAAAAGTAAATATGGCTTATTTGCCGCTTTTTTATCGCGTCAGCCTTTAGCTGCGGCTGAAGGAATGCATGGATTTGTGCAATATGCAAGACATCGCGCTATTCGCAGCGCAGTCGGATGCATGGGTTTTCATTTGGCCCGCGGGGAATTGACAGGTGTACAGGTGAAGCACTTGCTTGCGTATTTAAAGAAAGAGGAAGCGGCTCCGGATCGGCCGAAAATCGGATTGAAATATGAACTGTTACTTTATGGCGCTTTACATCGACGATGGATTTCCAAAACCTACGGATATTTCATGTTTGTTTTTGAAAAAATTAAACAGATTGCACATATAGGATAAATAATTGGAAAATATCGATTATTTTGCGGTACTTGAACGAATCGACGGGAAAAGTAGTTCTTGGCAACTAATGACATAATCAAAATATAGAGGAGGCGTGACACTTGACAAAAATGCAGGTTGGTCTGGTTATACTGGCCGCGGCGCTCGTGTCGGCCGGGCTTATGCGGGGAGAAGAACTGGCCGTTTTACAAAAGGGAGCCTTCGTTTGTTTGGAGTGTATCGGCCTTGGTTAGGCGCGGCGTCATTCAATTTATCAGTACTATCGTGTGCAATGCCAATTGGCGCGGTTTTCGGGACGGTACGGTCTATACGGGAAAGACTAAATCTTTCTGTGTGCCGGGCCTTAACTGTTATTCCTGTCCCGGCGCTCTCGGTTCCTGCCCCGTCGGTTCTCTGCAAAGCTCCCTGAGCGGCTTTCTCCCGCGCATTCCTCTTTATGTTTTGGGCCTTCTTGTCCTCTTCGGAATTCTCTTCGGCAGAGTTGTTTGCGGCTTCCTGTGCCCTTTCGGCTTTTTTCAGGAGCTTCTCTATAAGCTGCCTGTCCGAAAGGTAGGCAAATCAGCCTTGACGAGAAAGTTTACATACGGCAAATACGTATTTTTGGCACTTGTTTGTGTCGGCCCACCGGCGGCGTATGTTATTATCGGGCTGGGCGAGCCGTTGTTTTGCAAGTATATTTGTCCTGCCGGAACGATTGAGGGGGCCGTACCGCTCTTTATTGCCAATGACGGCCTTCGCAGCGCCGCCGGTATGCTGACGGCATGGAAAGGTTTTTTGGCGGCTGTTCTTGTAATGGTGAGTATTGTCATCTTTCGCCCGTTCTGCCGCTTTATTTGCCCCTTAGGTGCGCTATACGGCTTTTTTAACAAATATTCTTTACTGGGGATTGCCGTTGACAACAATCGTTGTGTTAACTGCGGCAGGTGCGCGGCAGTCTGCAAATCGGACGTGCGCATTGCCGGCGACAGAGAATGCATTTCTTGCGGCGACTGTATAACAACGTGTCCCGTAGATGCCATATATATGAAAAAACCGATATCACGTCGGATGAAGGAGGAGAAAAATGATTAAAAAATGTATTTCCATGGTGGCCGTACTTACGTGCCTCGTCTTTTTGACCGCCTGCGGTTCGGAGCAGAAGACCGATGCGGTACAACAGCAGCCTGCAGGGCAGACGGAAAAAATAGAAACCGGCATGACGGCACCGGATATGGAGCTCGTTGCCTTTGACGGGAAGAAGGAGAAGTTGTCCGCTCTTTATGCGGATGGCCCCGTATTCATGAACTTCTGGGCGTCCTGGTGCCCGCCGTGTGTACAGGAAATGCCGGATATTGAAAGGGCGTATAACGCATACGGAACGAAGATTCATTTTGTTTCCGTCAACTTGGATACGAAGCGTGAAGACGCGCAGGCCTTTTGGCAAAAAGGCCGGTTTACCATGCCCCTTTATGGCGGCGACATGAACCGTGTCGGTAAGGATTACCACATTACGGGCATTCCCGTATCGGTTCTCATCGACAAAGGCGGTAAAATTTTGGACGTTCGCATCGGCTCCATGTCGGGAACGGAGCTGGAAGCATTTCTTAAACCGGCCGTAAACAAATAAACTTGCGGTCGGGAGCATGTTTTTGGAAGCGGCAGGAAGTTAACGGCATAAGAATGTCTTTTTGAGGGCTATACAAAACACGGAAAAAGCGTGTGCCGAAAGTAATCGGTACACGCTTTTTTTGTGTCCTATGAATTTAGACATTGAAGCGGAAGTATGTCACGTCGCCGTCCCGCATGGGATAGTTTTTTCCTTCCAGGCGGACAAGACCCTTTTCCTTGGCGGCCTGTTCGCTGCCGCAGGCGATAAGGTCGTCATATGAGATGATTTCGGCACGAATAAAGCCGCGTTCAATATCCGTATGGATTTTGCCGGCCGCTTTTTGTGCGTGTGTTCCTTTAACGATGGTCCAGGCGCGCACCTCGTCGGCACCGGCAGTGAAGAAGTTGATGAGGCCCAAAAGGGAGTAAGCCGCTTTGATGAGTTTTGTCAGGCCCGCCTCGGGAAGACCGAGCTCTTCGAGGAACATGGCCGCTTCGTCGTCGGGGAGTTCCGCAATTTCCGCCTCAATCTTTGCCGACACGGCTACGACCTGCGCGCCTTCTTTGGCGGCAAATTCGGCAAGCTGACGGACGTACGGATTTTCATCGGCCGCGGCGGCCTCTTCTTCAGCCACATTGGCAATATAAAGGACGGGCTTCAAGGTAAGCAGGTTGAGCTCTTTCAGCAGAGACCGTTCATCCTTGGTCAACTCCGCCTTACGGGCGGGTTCACCGTTTTCCAGGCAGGCCGATATCTTTTCCAGAACTGCCAGTTCGGCTTTTGCGTTCTTGTCACCGCATTTGGCTATTTTCGTGACGCGGTCGACCCGTTTTTGCGTTGTTTCCATGTCGGCCAGGCAGAGCTCCGTGTTGATGATGTCAATATCGCGAATAGGGTCGACGGATCCGGATACGTGTGTAATGTTTTCGTCTTCAAAACAGCGCACGACCTCGGCTATGGCATCGGTTTCTCTAATATGGCTGAGAAACTTGTTGCCCAGTCCTTCGCCCTTGGAGGCGCCGGCAACGAGGCCTGCAATATCGACGAAGCGCATGAACGCCGGAACGGTACTCTTGGGGTGATACATATTCGTCAGGACCTTGACGCGTTCGTCCGGGACTTCGACGACGCCCACGTTCGGCTCAATCGTACAGAACGGGTAGTTGGCCGCTTCGGCGCCGGCCTTGGTAATGGCATTGAAAAGCGTACTTTTGCCGACATTCGGCAAGCCTACAATGCCGACTTCTAAGTTTGTGCTCATGAAGATCACCTTTATCGTTTTTATAAGGAGTGAGCGCGGAGTTCTTCGCCGCTGTGCGGAGAAATCCAAGCAGGCGGAATATCGAAGACCGTGAACGCGCCGACGGAGCCGTTAAGTGCAAGGCGATGGACGCCGCGGGCATAGGCCGTAAGGACAGCTCCCGTAAATTCGGGATTGCTGTCAAGTTTGAGGACATATTCGACAACGTGCTTTGTTCCTTCTGTCGTATCACCGCTGCGCATGACGAAACCGCCGTGAGGGATACCCTTGTGATTGCGATCCAATTCTTCCTGTGAAATGAAATGAACGACTGTTTCATAACCGACGAAGTAATTCTTCATCGTCTTGATCTCCCGTTCAATCCGATTCTTGTCGGCACCGTCCGCCGCGACGACATAGCAGTCGCGCAGGTGGGCGTCCAAGGAGGTTACATCCGGCGTTTCACCGTTGCGAATGGCGTTTAAGTACTGTTCCTTGGGCACCGTATACTGACGGGCATCGACGACGCCGTCAATGCGGCGAATGGCGTCGGAATGTCCCTGACTGACGCCGCGGCCCCAGAATGTATAGGTTCGTCCCTGGGGGAGAATACTTTCGGCAAAGACACGCTGCAGTGAAAACATACCGGGGTCCCAACCGCAGGAAATGAGCGCCGCCGTGCCGCCTTCTTTAGCTGCCTTATCGACGTTGCCGAAGTGTTCCGTAATGCGCGGATGCGTATCGAAACTGTCGATGCAGGTGAAATCTTCGGCAACGGCAGGTGTCTGTTCAATTAAGTCCGTAGCCGAGCCGCCGCACAATATCATGACGTCGATTTTTCCCTTAAAGCCGGACATTTTTTCCATCGCGTAAGCGGGGACGCCGCTTACTGTTTTTATGCCGTCACGACGGGAAAAGACGCCGACTAATTCCATGTCCGGCTGCAACTTGACAGCCGCTTCCACGCCGCGGCCGAGATTGCCGTAACCGACGATACCGATGCGAATTTTATTCATTAGTTTGCCTCCTGAGATTAGTGAATTAATATTTTTAAAATCTTGGTTTATATTGTAGCACCGGGATTCTCTTTTTGTATAGAACTTAATGTAAAAGAAAGGTAAAAATGTTGCTTTTTATGCATATTTAATATTTCATGGGGTAAAACAAAGAAATCTGCAGGAAAGAACGGCAATTTCCGTATTCAGACGACCATAATTGTGGTATCCTGAACTCAGGACATCTTAACCGGGAGGTGGGGATAGATAAGAGTATGTGCCTTTTGTATACTGAACATATATTAAGAACATACGAAAGGTCGTGTTTATACATGGAATCGTTACAAGAACGGGTGCAGGCTTATTGGGATAAACGCAGTGCCGACTTCAGTGCCGTGCGTCAAAAGGAGTTGAAAGGCATTGACGGGGCGGCGTGGCTTGATTATATACGGAAATTTTTGCCGTGTGAAGGTACGCTTGACGTTCTCGATATCGGCACGGGTCCCGGGTTTTTGGCTATTCTGATGGCAGCCGCCGGCCATCGGGCCGTGGGTATGGACATGTCACCACTCATGCTGAAAGAGGCGAAGAAAAACAGTGAAAACTATGGTGTTCACGTTGACTTTATTCTCGGCGATGCACAAATGCCGCCTTTTGAGGAAGCTTCCTTTGACATAATTGTCTCGCGGAACGTGACCTGGAACCTGCCGGACGTGCACGGTGCTTACACCGGCTGGTACGGTCTCTTGCGTCGCGGCGGCGTATTGCTCAACTTTGATTCCAATTACGGGCCCGTTGACTTTGCGGCCAATGCGGCCGAACCGAATAACGTCCATAACGAACTGGATCGGGAGCTCCTTCGCGAGTGCGCCGTCATTAAGGACTCGCTTGCTATCAGCAAGGAAGCACGGCCTCTGTGGGATATGTACAGGCTGAAGGAGATCGGTTTTACAGAGTGCCGCTGCTGCGGCGACATACGGGAATTCGTGCGCAAAGACGAGATGATGCGGTATGATTCGGAGCCGCTTTTCTGTCTGTATGCGCAAAAGAAAGGATAAGGAAATTTCTGCAATGGATAAGGAACAGGTGTATTTTGATAATTACGCGGAAAACTGGGATCGTGACAGGAAAGCGGATCGGGAAAAAATAGAGCGCTTACTGCGATGGTGCCGCATCGAGAAAGGCAACCGCGTTCTGGATGCGGGCTGCGGGACAGGCATCCTTTTGCCCTATTTGCATGACCTTGTCGGCGCAGGCGGTCACATAGACGGTATGGACTATTCGGAGCAAATGGTGGCAAAGGCGGTCAAGAAATTCGGTCATTATGACAATATCGACTTTATTGAAAAAGATATTTTGAAGTATGCCTTTCCCGATGAAATTTATGACACTGTCATTTGTTTTAATCTGTACCCGCATGTAAGCCGGCACAGGGAAGCGTTCGTTAAAAAAATCGCCAAGGCCGTCGTTCCGGGCGGACAGCTTGTCATTATGCACGATATTTCGCGTCGGGCCGTACAGGCCATACAAAAGCAGGGGCCTGCCGATTCGGAAGAATTGTTGCCGCCTCTTGATGTAGTCGGCACGATGCTCGTCAGTGCGGGCTTTACCGTGACTGCCGCCGTAGATGAAGGAGACCTCTATTTCATTCGAGCGAAAAAGCTGCATGACATTGAATGCGGAGATACTCCGTTGAAAGCGCACGGTCATGCGCATACTCACCCTCATACGGAGACGAAGGTCGTTTTAAACCGTCTGGCCAGAATAAGCGGTCATATAGAGGCGGTCAAGCGTATGATCGAGGGCGGCCGTGACTGCACGGAAGTGCTGACACAGCTTGCCGCCGTGGACTCGGCCGTCGTCAGTGTGAGCAAGGTCATTTTAAAGGATCACATCGACCATTGTATTGTCGACAGCGTGCGCCACAACGATATGGAAGCGGTGGAAAACTTGAAACGTGCCGTCAATACGTTTATGAAATAAGAGGAGAATCGCCATGGACATACTTTCGTCACGGTTTATTACGAAGGAAAGGAATATTCATATTTCCTGCCCGGCTTGCCGCAGGGAAGGTCGGTTTCACGGCTTTGAGCGCATTGACGGCGACTCGTTCATGCGCCTGCGCGTCCTGACGGACGGCAGCCTGTTTATGTACAACTGCCCGTACTGCGGCGAGACCGTGCGGGTGGAAGCGCCGTGTCTCTATGTGGATAAAAAGCGAAAAATCGCCGTTTGGAATATGCCCGACCGCACATTTGAAATTACGCCTGAGGCGGTGCGAAAGGAGACGGACGGCGAAAGTTTGAGACTTTATGAATGCCGTTTTACGCGGACCTGGGGCGAGATGCGCGAAAAAATCGTGGAAATGGAAAGCGGCATAGACGACAGGCTTTGTGAAATCATCAAATACGGCGCTTATAATCTCGTCAAAGAAGAAGATCGCAGGCTTCTGCCTTTGGAATCGTATCATATCGACTATGCAACGGACGGGCGCGAACCGAAAAAATTATCACTTGTATTTATGCGTTCCGATAAGCCCGATGAAGGGTATATTTACACAATTACGGACAAGCTCGTCGAAGTGACGCGCGACGTATTTCAGCCTTTAATCGAAGGCGTACCGTCATTAAACGAAAAGGGCAAGTTCCAACGCTTTTCTTACGACTGGGGGCAAAAGTTTATAGAACAGGTCATTGCTGCAGCTTCGCAAAAGGAACGGCAGGAATACAACCGGCTCCTCGGCTTTTGGATCCACGCGCTCGGCAAGGAGCTCTTCGGTATGGATATCAAGCCCGTAGACGAAAAAAACGGCAATTAGGCGGCACGGCGGCATCTTTGGGAAGTACCTTTTGATAGAGGAGAAACTATGAACGCGTACAGCATTTCGAGTTTGAGTGAAATTTTGAGCGACGCCCTTCGTCAGGAGCGGTTTTTGCGTTTTGCCGGCATGACGGAGGCAGACATTCGGCGCCTCTTGCCTCAGGAAAAACAGGAGGCTTTGGCGGCCGCGGCAGCTACAGCCGTCGGCGAGGACGGGCGCTTTGATCTTGCCCTTATTCCGGACCTTATGGGGAAATACGTGGAAGAGATGCGCAAGGAGCCGCCTGTCGGCTGGCTGCGCTACTGCTATTACTACATATTGGCGCAAATTTACCCGGAAAACGTCGCCTTTTGGACGGATGACCGCTTGGAAGAAGTTCTGCAGGACGACCCGGTGTATAAGACGGGGCGCGTTTTATTGCTGCAGGTTCTGCGCGCACTCTTCCGCTATGAAAAGAAATATCTGCCCTTTGATCCGACGCGGGAAATGCATTTTCTTTCGGAAGAGGAAATCGTAAAGCATGATTTTAATTGCGAATACCTGCGCCTGCGCGAAGTGAGCACGGAGCTGTATATTTACGAGTTTATGCGCATCGGCAGCGTCATTACGCCCTTTGATACGCTCGGTCATGTCGGCGGTGTCCACTATGTGGCTACTTATGCGGCGCGGCAACTCTATCATGTCGGTATTCCCGTCGATTTGGGTCTCGTGTCCGGTGCGGCCGCAACCCACGACATCGGCAAATACGGCTCGAAAAAGAGCGAAGAACGGCGCGTGCCGTACTTGCATTATTTTTATACGGACCTTTGCTGCCGCCGTATGGGTATCCCGGTTATCGGTCATATTGCAGCCAACCACTCTGTCTGGGACTTGGAGCTGGAAAACCTCTCCGTCGAGTCGCTTCTCCTCATATATGCCGACTTCCGCGTCAAGAGCAAGCGTGCAGGCGGCAAAGAAACGGTCTGCTTCTATACGCTTGCCGAAGCGTTCGACGTCATTTTGAGCAAGCTCGATAATGTGGACGAAAAGAAGAAACAGCGATATCAGAAGGTCTATGCGAAGCTTGCCGATTTTGAGGCATACATGAAGGAACTGGGCGTGCAGACGGACCTGCCGGCAGACTTTGCGGACGAACCGGCCGAATATACGCCGGCAGTACGCCCCGAAGCGGTTCTCCTGGAAGGAGAGGACGTTGTTGCTGCCTTGAAGTACGCCGCTATTGACCACAATATAAAGCTCATGAATATTTTCCAAAAGGAAAACGAGTTTTCCCGTCTCGTTGAAGCGGCGCGCAGTGAACGCAGCTGGAAAAACGTGCGCAATTACATCAGCATCTTTGAAGAGTATTCGACTTATATGACGGAGCGGCAGAAGCTCATGACCTTGCAGTTCCTCTATGAAATACTGGCCTATAAAGACGTGGATATTCGCATGCAGGCGGCACGACTGATGGGTGTTATTGTCGCCAAGTTTACGGAGCATTATTCCAAAGAACTGCCCGAAGGCGTGACGCTGCCCGCAAAGGATGTAACCGGCGTGTCGCTTTTTGCCAATTACCTGGCCGTCATGATTAAGCCCGGCTGGCGGTTTACGTCGCAGCACAGAACGTGGATTGCCTACTGCCTCGGCACCTTTGTGCAGGCCGTCCTGCAGCATTGTGACGATGCGGAACAGGCCGGGTACGTATCCCTCTTGCAGCCTTACTATACACGCTTCGACTATCAAAGCGAGACCTTTATCGTCCTTTTGACGGCACTCATGGAAGTGGAAGCCGTCCATGTGGACAAGTCTTTTTTGGAAACGGCCCTCGCGTTTACGGAAGCGGGTCTTTGCAGTGACGACACGAATATTAAGGTAGCCGCCCTGCGCTGTAAGGCGCACCTCATTACGGACTATGACGAAACGCGGTATTTCGAGGAGCTGTTGGCAGTCCTCGATTTGCCGGACGATGAAACTACCGTTGCCGAAAGAGAGGGCACTCTCTTTTTGGATAACCTCAAGATGGGCACTCACTGGGTCATCAAGGAGGCCAATATAGAGATTTTATTGCACTATTTGCAGGCGTCGCCCGACAGGAGCAGTGTCATGCACTTGGGAACGCACTTGGCCAATGTCCTCAAAGTGAGCGAAAATCCTTTCGTTCGATGTGCCGCTGGGGCCGCTCTGTTGCGCGTGTCTCAGTATATGTCCTATACGCAGCGCAACGAAATTGCCGTGGAACTCGTCAACGGTCTGAAGGTCGGCGACTTGCGCATATCCAAATACGTGCCTGAATACTTGGGCCATATTATTCTGCAGTTGTCACCGCAGGAATTGGATGAATGCGTTTATACGTTGGAGATGCAAATCCTCACGTCTTCTTCACAGGTGGCGTCGTCCATGATTCATACGGTCGGCGTCATGCTCGGCAGCTTCCATGAGTTTTCCGAACGCTTTCCTGAAGATACGGCGGAGCAGGAATTGCGCAAGCGGCGGCTTTTGTATATTATGCTGAAGGCTTACGCCCACTATGACAAAGCACTCAGCCGCGACGCCTTCCGGCATTTGGGACGCTTCGTTTTTGCCAATCCGGACCTGCCTTTAGAAGAAGTGGACTTCCTCTTTGTGCATTCGTATAAGAAGATACTCGTCCTTTTATCGGAAGAGACGGAAGAATCACTGGATTTCTACAGCAATGCTGCCGTACTGAATCATATTTACCGCTACATCGGCAATCACCAGTTCAGCACGGGCGCCTTTGTCTTTGAAGAAAAACGGAAAGTTTGTTTCTATCCGGGCACGTTTGATCCTTTCAGTCTCGGTCATAAAGCCGTGGCCGTTCAGATTCGCGATCTCGGTTTCGACGTGTACCTGGCACTCGACGAATTCTCCTGGTCGAAGCATACACAGCCGCGCCTCATGCGACGCAAAATCATGAATATGTCCACTGCCGACAGGGAGCGAATTTACCCCTTCCCGGACGACATTCCCATCAACATGGCCAATCCGGCGGACTTGAAGCGGTTGAAGGAAATATTTGCAGGCCGCGACTTGTATATTGCCGTCGGTACGGATGTTATTAAAAATGCGTCCGCCTATAAGGTACAGCCGACGGAAGATTCGATTCATACGCTCAACCACATCGCCTTTGAGAGAGAAACGCGTGAGAATACGCAAACGGGCGGCGACATGCCCTATCCGATTAAAGGGAAGGTCATATCCCTGCTCCTCGACAAGTTCTACGAAGATATCAGTTCGACGCGGATTCGGGAAAATATCGACCTCAACAGGGATATTTCCAACCTCATTGATGCGGTGGCGCAGAATTTTATTTACGAAAACAACCTTTACCTGCGCGAACCGGCGTACAAACACGTCTTTGAAGCGAAAGACATGGGCGTCGGTACCTTTAAAGCCCGCGGGCATGAAAGCCTCTGGCCCATTCAGGATAAACTCGTCGCCCTGGGCTATTGTGCGGAAACGGTGGAAGAGTATATTGAACGCGGTAACGTGCGGACACTGTACATTGACAGTGTTGACAAGAACAAAGCCATTATCGCGTATGCGGCAGCTCATCATGTAGGGACGAAAGATCTCCATGACGAGTTCGGCGATATTCAAACCGCCTCGCATATTCGCGATGCCGCCGAAGGCAGTGTGGCGGCTATCGGCTTTATTTACGCCGATACGGCGGCGGCTATTGCCAATATCGGCGAAATCGTCATTACCGAGCTCATGTCCGAGCTCATTGCCCGCGACTACGCCTATGCCGTGTATCATCCCGTCGATCCGTCCGGCCGGAACGACGACGTCGTCAAGGCTTTAAAGGATCAAGGCTTTACGGATATTGCCCCGCCCGGCGAAGAACCGCTTTATGCGGTGAGCCTGAAGGCGCCCGTCGTTATCTTCCGCGACGTCGAAACAGTGCTGAAAAATCCTTTTAATAAGAATCCGCGCGTCCTGCAGATCCTTGATAAGGCCCATAAGCGCCTGCTTTCGGCTATGCGCCACATCTATCCGGGGAAACTCATCCTCTCTTTTAATACGAGCATCGTTCACAATAAGATCATTAAGAAGGTTGTGCGCCTGAACGGCGTGTCGGCGACACGCAGTGAAAAACGCCGCTACGGTCCGTATATGTCCGTTCCTTTCGGCAAAACGTTGAGTGATGTGCTCGTGCCCAACACGGTGACGAAGGCATTGCACCTGGAAAAATACTTCAATCGTTCCGTCCAGGGCTTTACTATGGCCGAGTCGCGCTACTATTCGTCCGTTGACAATCAGGTGCGAACCATTAAGTCTTTTAATCGGCCGGTTATTCTCATTGATGATTTGCTCCATAAAGGTTACCGCATGCAAATGCTCGTGCCCCACTTGGAACGCAATGAGATTGATATTAAGGCTGTCCTCACGGGTGTCATGACCGGGCGTGCCATGGACATGATGACGGGCCGGAAGATTAAAACGGAAAGCGCATACTTTCTGCCGACATTGGAAGTGTGGCTCAACGAACGGGACTGCTATCCCTTCCTCGGCGGCGACAGTATTGAGAGCGTCGAAGCGTTCGAAGGGTATAGCTCCAATCCCTTTATCAACCTTGTCCTGCCTTACGTGAAGCCGGGATTTATCGGCGGCGGCGATGATAATGCCATTTACATTTACTCCATGATTTGCCTGGAAAACGCTCACGACATTATGGAGGTACTCCAGGAAGAATACCAGCGCATTTATGAAAAGCGCCTGACCTTGAAGCGCCTCGGTGAGGTTGTTACGCCTCTGCGCATTCCCGACATGGATGTGGGCGTTCACTTTGACGAGAATATGAATCCGTCCCGTTTTATAGAAAATGATATTGAGCGTTTGACGCGGCTCCGCTGGAAGGGAGCGAACCGCAAACAGGAAAGGGACGGGAAATGATGTATATTCACGATTTACCCGGCGAAATCGGCGTAATTACACCCGTTTCGTTACGGGCTTTGCCGCAGCTGCGGAAAAAGAATCGTCTTCATATTGTCGCCCTCGGCGATGTGGGCATGACCATGCTCCTCGGTTTGCGACTTTTAGGCGGTGATGTCCTCGAGTATTGCGGTATTTACGACATAAATGAGAAAAATTCGGAACGGCTGGAAATGGAAATGAACCAAATTTCCTATCCTGGCGGCGAAGGGGGCCTGCCGCCCGTAAAAATCGTGGCGGAGGCAGACCTTTTCGATTGTGATGTCTTCGTTTTCTGTGCTGCTAAAGGTGTTCCCGCCTTGGACACTGTCGGAGATGTACGCATGGCGCAGCTTGCGGCTAACAGGGAGCTCGTTCGGCATTTTGCGGCCATGGCCGCGAAGGCCGCCTACAAGGGCCTTATCTGCATCGTGTCCGATCCGGTTGATCCTCTGTGTAAGGTGTTTTTGCAAACTTCAGGGTTACAGGCCGTGCAGGTGCAGGGCTACGGTCTCGGTGTCATGAACGGCAGGGCGCGTTATTATGCCGAGAGAAACCCCGAGTTCAAACAATACTTGACGGAAGGTCGCGTCTTCGGCCCGCACGGTGAGGATCTTGTCGTTGCAAACAGTGTGGCGCACTACGATGATGACGTGTCCCGCCGTCTGACGGATCTCGTCGTTCATGCCAATTTGGCCGTCCGCGGCTTGGGCTATAAGCCCTATATCGCGCCGGCTCTTTCGTCGGCGGCACTGTCCGTTTTACTTAACCTGCGCGGCGACAGGCATTACAGCTCCCTCTGGTTCGGTAATGCCGAAAAGGG
>OBJQ01000085.1_pt1 | contig 96298 bp, 132 predicted proteins | sample 1519921 | NCBI WGS metagenome assembly OBJQ01 (sample SAMN04209244, study PRJEB22552) | human gut metagenome | biome: gut; material: feces | host: Homo sapiens | place: USA: Oklahoma
ATAACGAATTCATCTCATGACTCAAGTCACGAGGATTCTTCGTCTATTGTCTAAATAATGTCACTATTATATTGTATTTAACATATTTTCCACAGGTTATTATATAATTACGTAGAATGGCATTACAATCATTTTAGCCTATTTTGAACATAAATGGATGTTATTTTTTATTACAAATCTTTACCAGATTTATTATATCCTTTTTTATTTCAGGAATTTCTTCCTTTTTCTGTTTAATCTGTTCGTAGATGTCCTGCTTTAAATCCCAATTAAGATATAATTCATGTAAGGACATTGTGAAAAGTCCCTCATCGACTTTATCTTTTTTAAACTCATCGGAAATTTCTGTTACCATACTTAACCACTTAGTCAAAAACTCTAACCAGACATTACTATAATCATCCAGTTGTCCCATATCACTTAACCATTCTCTTACTGTTTGAAAGTTACCTTTTGTTCCGCATTCAGGATTCATGAATACATATTCAATCCCTTCTCCTTCATTTAATGAATTTATACGTCCGATTGGAAACATTGCACATACAGATGGCTTTACTTTATTTATGATACATTTTTTCTTAAGCAAAAAAGGGCACGATTCTTTCGGTCCAACAGATTTTAATGAAACGACTGGCATCATCGATTGATAACCATTTTCGATGTTACAATATCGATTAATGATTTCGGTAATATCTCTGCGATAGAAATTTGCTATTTTATGAAGGTCTATAGGAGTCAAAGTGATATCATAACTATGTTCACAACATTTCCCACAACATTTACACTTAAATTCAAACGGTTCATCCAATCCTATCCTCATTGATAAAAATTCTTGATATTTGTCCATATTTGCCTCTTTCCAAAGTATTATTTATAGTTATATTGGTCTGTTTTTTTCTTTTGTCAACCAAAAAAAGAGCATTCCGCTCTTTTAAAATTTGTATTCTTTGGCACACTCATCACAGACCTTTGAATTGTCTTCCTTGATATAAGTTCCGCATAGTATACAATGAGGTTCTTCCACTGCATTTTCTTTCTGCAGATTCCTTAAAATCATCTCCTTCTCTTTTTCCACTTCCTGCAAATCAATACCAAAGAAATCAGCAAGCACCTGCTCTTTATTGATATAATCGCCATGTCCAATATAACCCAATGTTTCTCTTGGTACTTTAGGGTCAAATATATCATATCGATGCATTAACCATTCCAGGAATTCTCCACATGTTTCAGACAGTTCCTTAATGGCAAGCATCTTATCAAGCATTGGTGTGTTTGATTCTTTTCTTACATGGTTATTGTTATCAAGTCTGTTTTCTGTTTCCTTATTCACTCTGCCTCATCCTCCTTCTCTAAACCTGCATATATGAATTTCATTCTTTCGTGAACTACCCAGCGCCTAAAGTCACTGGGCTTCTTACTGTTTTACTTCGATAAGACTGCTTTCTTAAGTAATACAGTTTCATCTTAGACTTCTATCAGTAAACTGATAGTTCCACAATGAAATTAATACTAAGAAAGTGCGCTGTACGATATGTTACACATGCAGAAAGTCATAGACTTTCCATAAAGTACTCAATGTACAGGTAGTTCTGTGTTCTGATTCTGGGACTTCTGCCCAGAGCAGAGATAGTTTCTTCTCTGAAACTGACTTTAATAACTCTCGGATAAAGTATCTGGACCCGATATTGTAAGAGGCAGATAAATCACAATTATATTGTTTTCCAGTCTGGAACTTACATAAACGATAGTTCTTTTCATCCCTAATAACCTCGCCAGAACCATCGAAAGCAAGTTTACTGGTATTTCTGGCATTGATATGGGCTATCCTTATTCCTAAACGATGTGCTCTATGAGCAACAAGTTTTTGTATCCCATTCTTCCTCCACATATGTAGTTTTTGTTTCTTAGGTCCAGAATTCTTTTTTTTCATATCCAGATGCTCAAATACGATCACGTCTGCATAATGGTCGTCTGCAAAGGACACGATCTCCCTGGCAATCTTTTTAGAAAGTTCATCGTTCAGCCTTGTGGCATATGCCCAATAACTTTTAGTGCTTTGCGAACCGTGCAGCCGCTGAAATTCCCGGATTTTATTTAATGCCAAATACAGATGGTCTTTTTCAGCTGCGAAATTAATAAATTTTCTCGCAGCGACAGTTCCATCTGCAGTCATGATTGAACAAACGGCATCGGTATTGATTCCGAGATCAACGGTACAAACAATCTGTCCTTCAACAGGCTCTTTTGACAACTCAACATCCTCTTCGTAAGAGAACCTAAGAAACCACTTTTTATGTTTCTTCTCCAGTTTTGGAGCGGAAGGCTGTAAATGCAGCCAATATTTCTTTAAATAATCTACGTCCGTCTTTTTAAGGTTAACCGTTACCCATATCCAATCATTGTCTTTAAATATCTTTAATTTACAAGATGTATCTGATTCTGCAGTCTGGTACATATTTCCTCTAAAGAACACCGGCATAGCATAATGATTTTTCTGAAGGACAGGTTTATTGCCCTTTTTTCCAGAGGATTCCCAATTGTTAAGATTGCTGTGATAGCTGTACAAGATCCCTAATGCCGCATTCCTTACGTCCCGCCTTAGATAAGACGGGAATTTATAAAACTCTTCATCAAATCCATATTTTGCTTTATTTGATTTCGTGTTGTGGATAAGGTTTTCGGCTGCGGTTTGTTTCTGGAGTTTATTGGAAAGCACAGATAGATACTCCCACTCTTTCTCATACGCATCGATCAGGAAGGAGAGGGCTTTGCGATAAAGGCATACCGTGTCACGGAACAATTTATCGATATGTTTTATCTCTATGGCGTAACTAGATGTAACTTTCATAGTTCTCTCCTTCCTAAAAATTTAGCTTATACTATCATTATAATGTACGTTTTTGAAAAGATAAATGTTTTCATTACAAAATAATTTTACCCACAGCCTGAAGTCTGTGGGCTTGACAATTTACTTGTCAAAGTATCCCTTCAGAATCATACATGCTTTCTCTCGATATTCCATTATCACTTCTTCTGTCAATTCCTTATCTATAATGAACTCCAAGAAATATGTATAGTTATCATATGGAATCACCTGTTCAAATTGAGACCCTATGTATTCTTCAGTACCGAAATCATCTTCATCCTGATTTGTCTCCGGATTATATTTCTTGCCATATATGAAATACTCATTTTCTCTAACAATTCTTGAAACTGTTCGTATGCGAATCAATTTCAGGCTATATATCTTATCAGGTTCGCTCTGCCTATAAGAAAATCTGATATATTCCATTCATCCTCCTTTATAATCGATATTTTTCCAGTTGTTTGATTGGCTCATCACTTAAGGAAAAGACATCAATATTTGCGACATCTTCATAGGAATGTCCTTGATAATAGTATCTGTTCCCGCCATTTTCAAGAAATAGGTTCATATAATCAATACTATCATCCCAACCGTCTTCTGCGATGTTGAAATATTTTGACAATTTTCCATTCTGGTACAAAATAATCATCCAGCCGCCATTATAGTCAAAAATAAAAGCATATCGTTTCATATCATATCTCCTTATTTTATTTTAATCCTTTAAGATATTCCACAGGCGGCTTTTGCAAGTTTATCAGCCATATCATTATATTTGTTCCCTGAATGAGCTTTTACCTTAACAAAGTTCAGTTCAATCTGCCTTTTTGCTTCTACTATAAATTCTTTATATCTTTTCGAGCCTTCTTCGTGCGCAGTCCATATCTTTGTTTTCTTACCATTCAGATAGCAGCCTTCAGCCCATCCTGCAATCCCATTATAGTCATAATATATGGTTAGTTTCTTACAGCCAAGTTTAATTGCTTCTTCAATTGCAATCATAGACGCAGCCACTTCACCTGCAACATTCCACATGGCAAGCATTGCATCATCATTTCCGGATTTACTGATTTCCGTTTCATTACCATCAATAATGAGGACAATACCTGAACCGTACATGCCCAATTCATCATTATAACTTCCATCGACATATGCAAACGCGGCTCTGTCGCGTTCGAAATTCATTTTCGTTGAATTTTCAATTGTCTCATCCATCTTGCTTTCTGGTTCTGTATGCTGTTCCTTATCGTTACCTCCACCTAAATAGGCTTTGGCATCATCTTCTGATGTGAATCCCTTATATTGTGCACCTGGGTACCCTTTTACAGCTTCCTCACACTCTGGCCAGCTGTAAAAAATCCCTGTTCTTTTTCCTACCTTTACGGCATAATATTTCTTTTTAGCCATGAATTTTCTCCTTTAACTCATTTATTTTAAATTGCAACATCCTTCAACGATTGTCCGACTCATTAGTTTCCATTGATTCTTCATCGTTTTCCCAATATACCCAATCCTCAAGATTGGTTTCTATATCCACAATGAGTTCATATGCCAATTTTTTGATTATTTCGGCTCTGTCAAAAACCTCTAATCCTAACAAAGTAGGGCTGATTTCTTGTAATACCGGATTTCCATCCAATGTATCATCTCGTATAAAATAGAGAGTTTCATTGAACTCCATTATTCCAAAAAAATATCCTTCTGCATCAAATTCAATGGTAAATCCCAGACGGTTTTCTTCTGATAAATATTGGTTAAAAACATCTAATAGATATGTCGGAACATCTGTTAAATAAGAAGCGCATCCGATTTTATCCTGTCCAATCATTATATTACACCATCCATACTTTGGTTTATCTAACATCAGCATTTTCCTTTCCCTTTTCGTATGCTCGCCTACATATTGTTTCATAGCTACACGGAATCAAATCTTTTAATAGCTCACACCCTTCACAAAAATCCATTCTTTCCTGCAAATATACTCTTGCTTTGTTCTCATCAAAGAAAAAGCCCTGTTGATATGTACCGTCTTCGTCTTCAATGCTCCCTAAATAATATTCGTTATCATCTGACATATATGGTTTTATGAATGCCAGGAATTTATCGAATGAACCTTTCTTATATTTCTTAGTACAAATATTGACTGCTATATAATATTTAGCTATTGATGGGACACATCTTTTTTCCTCCATCATATCTTCTAGATATGTATTTTCATATACATGGTCTACATTCATTTCTCCGAATTCGTTCCGATATATAGTTCCAAACGCAAACCTGAACTCTTTCCAACTATCATCAATATTTCCTATATCTTTATACCCGTCTGATAAGCTGGAATCAGCCCACCAATTTTTTGTTTGGAGGTCTTTCAATAGCATTTTTAAGCGTTCAGGAATGTCCTTCTTTAGTCTCAAATAGAATGAACCTTCATAATAATTTCCCATGTGCAACTCCTTTCTTCAATATATATATTTTTAATATGTGTTTTTTTTATTGTTTAAAACATTTTCTTTTTCTACATATTATCTCTGTATTTAATATGATATAAGGAGAATAACTATGAGAACTAAGGTAATGTATTTAAAAAGAGTCTTGTTACTAATGCTGGTCCTAATCTGTTTTGGTTGTCTGTCTGGTTGTGATAGTAAAACAAAAGAGATTTATGTCCCAGAAGTCAAGGCAGATATATATGTATATGATAAAGGCGAGATTATCAGCAATGAAATCAAAAAGAAAACGAATGACTTACTGGATGAACTAGAATCAAAGACAAGTGCTGAGGTTGTTGTTATTACAGTCCCTGATTTAAATGGATACGACATCGAATGCTATGCAAATAAACTTTTCAATAAATTGGGAATTGGGAAAAATACGGATGATAATGGTGTCTTACTCTTAATTTCACGAGATGACAAAAGGGTACGTCTTGAAATTGGTAGAGGCTTTGAATCATTATTGACTGATTCAGTCAGCGGAAGAATTTTGGATGATTATTTTGTTCCATATCGTGAAAAAGGTGACTATGACAAAGCTGTTGATCAAACCACCCAAGCTGTGTGTAAGTATATTGCTGATGAATCAGAAGTCTTTTTATCTGGAATTTCAGATTCTGTGTCCAATTCTGTAGTTGAATCAAAAGAAGAAGAATCTTCCATAAATTTGTTTTTAGTTATAATGCTTATTATAATTATCATATTTGTAGTTCTTGTTATATCAGGAGACGATTCCAACGGATCTGGAGGATATTTTGGAGGTGGATCATTTGGAGGCGGCTTTTCTGGCGGGAGTTCATTCGGCGGTGGCTTTTCTGGTGGTGGTGGCGCTTCACGATAGCTGTAAAACTTACATACTAGGAATAAAATAATATGAGGAGAATAAAAAAATGAAGAATAGTTATAAGATGTTAGGTATTATTGGAGTTGTGGTTGCCCTATTTTTCCTTCTTGCAAACCATACAATTACTTTACATGAAAATGTCTTAAAACAAAAAAGTTATTTATCTGCAGCTTATCAAGAAAGAGCCGATTTAGTGCCAAATCTTGTATCCACAGTGAAGGCTGCGGCAGATCATGAGTCAGATGTCTTTACATCGATTGCTACAGCACGTCAGGGTTTGAATGATGCAATTGCCTCCGGTAATGATGAATCTATGCAGAAGGCCGAATCAGAGCTTACCAGAAATATCAATATTATGGTTGAAGCCTATCCCACATTAACTGCAAATCAGAATTTCATATCATTACAGGACCAGTTAGAAGGAACTGAAAACCGGATTAGAGTCGCCAGGAATTATTACTCCGATGCTGTTAATGCCTATAATGGATATATTAAACGTTTCCCAGGCAATTTGATTTCTGGTATTATGGGATATGACTCAGTGAAATATTATGAGGCAGACATTAGTTCTGAAACTGCACCTGTTGTAAATTATGACTAATATAAAAAGGACCGAAAAGGTCCTTTTATTATTTTAAGAGAAAGAAATAATTCTTTCTAAGTAACTTCTGTCCTCTTTCTTAAATACAGGTATATTTTTATCTATTTTCCACTTCATCCTACCTTTTTTTTCACCTGGATTCTTATAGACACAGGCTCCTCTCTTCAACCATGTATCATATTCATTCCAATTTATTTCTTTTTCTTTTAACATCTCAATAATCATATCACAGGATTTTTTATGTAATTTCTGATGCGTCAAATACGTCTGGCCAACCATCTCGATACTGTTTCGGATTGCATCCTTCTGTCTCCAGTAAAAATAATTTATCACATCGTCTTCTGGGATTACAAAGGCCCTTGCATCAAAAAATGCTTTATTATATTTTCCATCATATGTTTCCATGAGTTGTATGTCTAACCCTGACCCTGAAATTTTATCAGCAAATGTATTTATAGCAATTTGGGTGAATTCTTCATTAAATTTAACCGCAGTCATTCCTGCTGGAATACTCAACAGTTTGTTTAACCGGTTGTCGAACCACGGCTCTGTATCCAGGCTTTTGTAATCGCATATAAGCAGGCTGATTTCATCAGATTGTGTATAGCCCAGAACAACTCCTGGTAATTCCTTACATAAATGAAGTGTTGTTTGTAGCATAGCTTCCCGGAATATTTCATCAAATGGTTTAACCAGACCTTTTGTGAAGGTTTTAAAATGCCAGCCATCAAGCCGGATTATGACCGGCATTCTGATTGGTAGCATGTTATCATTTACGGCTTCATAGCGCTTCATTCTCTCTTCTAAGCTTTTCATCATGTTTCTCCCTCTTTATATTTTTTACTCCCATGTAGCATTATTTATATCATCCACCAGGGAATTTAAAAACTTTTTTAATGTACTGCTCTCTACCATTCCGTCCTCAACATACATTGTTTTTCTATCATCATCCATTGTGATTACAAATATATAATCACCATGCCGGTCAAATAGGCTTAATGTATACGTAAAACTTGCATTCATTGAATCTTTTGTTTTGTCAATTGTTGCTGTATGAAGAATATCCTTTAAGTCGGATAATTGTTCATCTGATAAGTCCAATGAATAGTTAATATTGGTCGGCTCTGATGGATAAAACTCAAACACAGATGATGTTGATTTCATTACATCCTTAAAAAAGTTCTCCTCGAAAACTTCAGATTCATATTTTTTATATAATTCTTCGTCTTCTAAAGAAACTGATTCATATATTTTCTTTCCTTCCTCCAATTTATTCAATACCATCTCCATACATTTTTCGTCATCCCACGTCCAGCTATAAATGTTGTCATCTGCAAATTCAACTTTCATCGTGTATCCATTACCAATCCATATCCTGTTTTTAGATTCAATTGAATCTTCACTTAATTTTGCATGAACTGGATAGCTACCAACACGGAAGCATAGATAGTCTTTATATGCATCTGAGTACTCGTCATCCAGATTGACATACCGGGCATAATCATATAAACTTCTGCTATCACTTTCTAAATGCTGTTCTATATGATTCTCTGATGTAGACAAAACCGTCTCACCTGATTTAGTACATCCTGCCAGAAGTAAAGCAAGGACAATTAATATAATTTGTTTTTTCATAAATGGCTCCTTTATTGTTCTTCATATTCTACTAATAATAGTATGTTAAAAAAGAAGATATGAAACTCCTGTTATCATAATCATTTATTTATATCTAGATAATCCGCTTGGTTAATTTGTATTTTAAATACTTTAATAAAAACGCATATTAAAAATATATTTAAGCAAAAAAGAGACTTATGAGAAGGAGTTATCTATGAGAAAAAAATATTATGTTGATGTTGAAAACATCGCCTATGGATGGATGAATACATACAAAGAGCTTGGTGAAAACGATCAGATTCTACTGTTCACTTCAAACAAAACGAATCTTCCTTATTCTGTTTTGAGGGAGTTATTAGATATCAATAAAATAAATCAGATTACGATTCTGGAAGCTTTTGTACGTGGATGTGGTGATAGTGCTCTTGACTATTTTCTGATGGGCACATTAAAAAATGATGCTTACTACGACAAAGATAGTGAATATATCATTATCTCCAATGACCACGACTTTGATGATTTTGTGGTGGATATGTCAAATAATGGTTATCATATTTCGAGATTATCGTTTGGAAAAACGGCTGAAACAGAACCAATATTCTCAAAAGCTGGGAAGAGTACAATAGAAACAATAGGAGAACTTCGGAAAAGGATTATTTCAATCATTTCAAATTCTCCCGTAATCAATGAAACCACCTTACAGCGTTTAGAAAAATATAATCTGAATCAAATAGCAGATTGTTTCATTCAACATCCTGGAAATTTTAATGAAGTTTCAAAATCACTACTGGCTTCATTAGGCAAGAAGAAGCATGCACAGCTACTTGGTCTTATTCCGAAAGACACAAGAACTGTAATTATTAATCTGGTTCAATCCTATCAATTAAAAAAGGCCGTTTAGGCCTTTTCTTTACATTTTGGTAATGTTTACTTCGAAGAAATTTCCTTCTCCATCTTTGACTACTAATTTATGTTCATCCTCATGTAAGAGAAACATATCACCGTAATCATCGATGAACGATTTCACACGTCTTAATAATGTAGTTTCATCCATTTTGTCATCTCCTCATACCATTTTCTATATGTCAGATGTGTGTAAATCTTCTTCATTTTTTCTTGTGACCCGTTCGCGGAAAGCTACCCTTTCTTCTTCTGTATATTCTTTTTTGGGTCCGGAACCCGGTTTATAAATATGCAAATAATTTACTGGAAGTTTTGCATAGATAGATCCATCTAAGTTCTTTCTGATTACCTTGACTTCATCCGGGTACTTCCCAGAAAGCTTTATGATTTTGTTTGTAAGCCTTAGTTGCGAAAATGTAACAGACATGACTTTTTTTCCTTTTAAAAACTCTATTACATTTTCTCCAACTTCACACATCGTGTTAATTCTTGACTCGTCCTCTTCTGATAGTTCGTCTAATGTCTTCTTTTTGTTAAATAGCTTATCATAATTCACATCTATATATGTAAAAACAGCTCCTTTGGATTTTTTATAATCAATAGAATTAGGTTCTGGAAGTTCCATCCCTTCTTCTTTTAGCTGTTCCGCTCTTTGTTTGATCTGATTTCTGGCGCTTTCCATCGCCTCACCTAGGGATTCTTTCGTTTCCTCAATATGCATTTCAAAATCTGGAATATCAATTACAGTTGTTTCTTTCTGCAAATAAATCCAAGCGGGATAAGCAACAATATTTTTACCTGTGCTTCCCATAGTATAATCTCCTTTTCTTAGTTTTCTTTATAATGTCTTTTTTTATTATGAAACAACTTGCTTGATACATACTAATGTTGAAAATAAAAAAGGGAGTAATAGCTATGACTAATAACGAAAAACAGCTAGCGGATTTTATTAAATCAAGACGCTGTACGACTCCTCTTTCAATTAATGAACGAAGTTTTCAAATATTTGGTGATGAGAAATTTTTAAATTCGGCAGAAGGAAAAACCCTTTTGAATAAAAATCATATATCACTCTATATGCTAAATGTATATAAAACGCCAGAACCATTTATCTACTATATCAATCCTTACACAAATTCTAAGAATGCACTCATTATAGAAAATAAGGATACATGGTATACCATGAAACGAATTCTGAAAGACTATGGTTCAATTTGCGGAATTGATATAAAGGCATTGATTTATGGAGAAGGCAGGAAAATACAGAATTCATTTGCATATATGGAAGAGGATGACACTACAGATATTCATGATATATTAACATTTTATTATTTTGGAGATATTGATGCCTCAGGTATAGATATATTTTATAAACTAAAAAATACATACAAGAAATACGATATATGTCCTTTTGAGCCCGGTTATGAGTATTTATATGAAAACCGGCATTTAAAACGAAAAAAAGAGATGAAAAACATTACCCGAATCCCTTCCTATGAAATCATGCCATTTAAATTTCTTGGTGATGAGGCGAGGGTTGAATTAATGAATCTTTGTAACCAGGACTATATTATCCCACAGGAAATCATGAATCATGATGTCCTTACAAATTGGAACACTATATCAGATTATGAACATGATTTAATGATAGATTAAAAAAAGAAGCCAGTGGCTTCTTTTTATTATATGTAAATGTGATGTTCATTCTTTTTCAAGATATCACAGAATTTTCGAGCGTAATCAAGAATTTCTTCCTTATATACTGGGTTATTATTTCTTGCTTTAATTTGGTACAATCTTTGTTGGGAGTATTCTGCTGTGACAAATGACTCCTCTTTGTCAGTTTTCTCTCTGATGAAAAATATAATGCATTTCCGTCTTAACACACGGTCCACATATGATGAAACACAGTTGTGCTGATTTTGACCCTCCCTAACGAAATCGTTCACACATTCCGGAATAACGATAGTATAGTTATCATGTTCAGGTATTAACTTCTTACAATTTTCTGCTATTTTAGCCAGGTTTATATCGGTTAATTTATTCTTTTTTGCACTATACGCCTTTTGCATATTATCATGAGCTGTCTTTATGTTAGATGGATAAAGGTCTGGTTTTTCTCCCATAAGTGAACACATTTCCAGATAATCTTTTAAATATCTGATTTGTTCTCCGTAATGTTCGTTCTTTAATGTCTGCTTTTTTATGTAATGAATCAATTTTTCAATATCATATCCATATTTCATGACTTCTGTTATATCAAAACGATAATCGACTAAGTTAGCGCATCCAATTTCATAAATCACTTTATAGAAATGTTCCTTGCTAAGGTCTTGATATGAAAAAATAGTTGACCAAATATCATAGTCCCTAAGATCTGCATTAATCTTATTCAAATAGTCAGCTGCAAATTTAGGAATCATCAGGCAATCTGAACCTTTTGTTGAATCCTTTATTAATGATTTGAATTGTTTTGCTTTTTCCCTAATTACTTCTTTGTTATAACATCCTAATAATTGATCAAACATAGATGAAACCAATACCACATATCCCATTTTTACAAGTAATTCAACTGCAGGATATTCTGATAAAATATAAATATAGATCAAGAATTTTATATTTTGTGGCATATCTACATCTACTAAATTCAAAAAGTTAATTGTTCCAGTCTTTTTAGCAAAGTCTTTATTTTTAATTAGAAAGTCAATCAAACCAACCGAGTCTTTAAAAAGTATACCTATACCACATTTTATGGTTCTTGTATTAATCCTTAAAGCATCGAATAAATCCATTTCCACCAAGCCCTTTGATGTTTTTTTATAAGCCTTTGTTTTCTGTCCAATCTTTACATCTATGATAGAGAATACTTTTACAGATTCCATTGCTTTGTCATCAATTTTTTTCATAGGGCTGACAACCAGGGTATAATCATATATAAGAATTCCATCATCTGTTGGCTTGATATACAGGGATTTTGTTCCTTGGTATCCTGCAGGATAATAGTTACCTCGATTGTCTAATCCATGTTCTTTTGGATATATTTTTGTTGCTAGCCTAAAGCAATAGGGACACCGATTTCCTTGAAAGCTCTTTCCTCTGTTAACCGGACAATAACATATACCTTCAGACTCAATATCAGTTATACTTGGATATCTATATCTACGATCTGTGTCTGTTTCTATTTTTTTTACTACTCTATATGAAAAGAACATCTTTTCTTTTATATATTGAATATCATCTTCATTTAGTTCATACATCTTATATCTCCTTTTTTTCTTTTTTGATATGTTTAATATGTCTTCAAAAAAGGAAAAATAAAAAAGCAGCATGAGCTGCTTTTGAATGAATCTATATAATTGAGAATTTGTTTTTCAGTGAGGACAAGTCAAAACTATCATCCTTATGCTGTTCTAAGATAAAATTACTGATTTTCATATTCGGATACTTCCAGCATACTGGTATCATTCCCTTCTTTTCTTCATTCTCATAAATCCACTTCCACCCTGAATCCTTATCTTCTACCCTTACGACCAATGCCATATTCTCATTCTTATCTTTTATATATACATATTTATATAATTCCGGAAGTGAATCATTTGATAGTTCTTTTGTTTCCTCTTCTTCAATGCCAATATCCATCATGTCCTTAGCGTAATTTATGCTATCCTCATTATTAATTTCTTCAAAATCAAAGTAATCTTTTACTGTCTTGTTTTCTGTAGATATCACAATATATATGTTACGCAAATCTGAAACATAGATATCCTCATTTATATTTTCAGCGCCTATGCTTTCATCATCACCTTCATCATAGGAAACTAGAAAAGTATCTTCTGAGCCGTCCTCATAAATGGTCGTTATAGATGTGATATCATTGAATTTTGACAATCTTGTCAGGGATTCTTCTTCATCCATACAGCCAAAAGGCTTGTATTTGTAATTTCCTTCACTAAATACTTCCATGACGACTTCATCAGCAACAAGATATTTGCTAATGGAATTACAGGCTACCCTTCTTACAACCGGATGTATCCCATCAATCAGAAAAGCACCTATCGCATTTCCTGGAATTTTTATGTCTTCACAATTTTCAAATCCAATTATAATCTCTTTTAAATTTTTGTCCATAAGCCACTACCTTCTAATCACTCATTTTTTCATTTTACATAAGTAGTATGTATGGATTTGTTTTTTACAATAAAAAAGGATAAGAATCAACTGAATGACTCTTATCCTAACTTAAAGCTTACGGTTTTATGCAGAAACACTAATGTTTGTATCATACATGACACAATTAATGCCTCCACACAAAAGTGGACCAGGAGGGACTCGAACCCGCGACCGTCCGGTTATGAGCCGGATGCTCTAACCAACTGAGCTACTGGTCCTTACTCCACAATTACTAAACTCTTTGTTTCTTTAGATACATTATTATTATGTATTGTTTTTTTTGGAATAACTATAAAAATTAGCAAAAAATAAAAATTGTAATAATAAAACTTAACATGCTTATCACATGAACGAGTAAAAAAATCCCACTTTTTTTAGTTTGTGGGCATTTTAGTGCAGCTATTCCTAGTACTAATATGTAAATAGAAATAATAAACTCTGCCTGCTTATATGTCACAAAACTGCCAATAATTCCCGAAGGTTCATTTAAGAAAATCTGTACCCTCTTTAAATTTTCCAGATTTATTACATAGTGATAAAGAATAAAAGAAGCTACCCACATTATGATATCTAACGGAAACTGGGCAATACATAATACCTTAACATCTTCCTTGTCCCATTCAATCGGTTTATCCTGTCCAAAATAGAACATAAATGGAATCAAACCCATTCCTTGCATTATAATTAAAATCGAAAAAAGAACTATCATATTTCCTCCATATCTTTAATTTAATTATAGTATGAAAGTTACATTTTTCTGCAACAAAAAAGAGCCAGTAGGCTCTATTTAAAATTCCTGAAATTTCTTTCAAATATATCGTGATTCATTGTCTCTGTAGGTTTACAATATACAGCAAATTCCACATATTTGAAACAGTATTTATATTTTTCCAAAGACTCCTTGAATGCCCTGGCTACAATTTCTGGAGGATTATAAAATGCTCCACATCCAAAGGCTCCAAGAATCAATGCATCTACTCTATTTATAGCTGCTACATTAAGTATCTGCTCGGTACGGGTTTTCTGCAGTGCTAATAACTCTTTTTGTGTTATATTTGCAGCCTTTTGAGTTTCTGGATTCAATTTATTATATGGACGCAGGTTTGGAGCTGCACATGTAATAACATCAGTCTTAAACCAATCTTTTTCTTCCATCATTTCAGGCTCCTCTGTATCTGTCTTAAACACAATGATATCAGGTGTATAAATACATGCATCACTGTAGAGGACAGATTCGGCCTGGCGATGGTAACTATAAAAGGAATCCCACAGTACCCTTGTTTTTAACGTCGGATACAAAGTGGAACATCTACATAAGGATTCCTCCTGTGCTGCGCTTCCATTCTTTACACCTCCGCCTGGATTGGTTGCAGATGCGAAATTAAGCACACATACTATATCTTTCGGATGTTCCCTTTTATAATCCGCTGCAGCCGCAAAGCTTCTTTTTTTAGACACATGAACTGCACATCCCTCCTCATATCTAGGAGTATAATCAGGATCCAGTATATCATAGATCATGGTCTGCCTAATTGTATCCTCAACAGATTCCGATAATACACTGCTATCTTTGATTCTTTTTTCTGTATCCTCAAAAATTTCAATCCTTCGCTCTTTACTTACCATCATTTTCTCCCTTTCTGTTACATCTTTGTTAATGGGTAACCAACAACGTTACGTTCTACTACCATTTTCCGAAATAGGCTTGTACCATATTCCCTTACAAAATTTTGTTTTGCCTTTTCTATCGCCTTTTCTTCTGTATCAGCGATTACTTCATAGTAATGCACGATTTTTCCTCTTCTGATTGCAAAATTATAATCCAGTATTCCATCCATAATTTCCATCTTTTCTTCCCTCTCTCATTTATTTTATGATGTTAGTATGTGATATTTCAGCATAATAAAAAATGCACCAGAAATGCCTGGTACATTTTTATCTATTTCTATTTTCGTTCTTCTGTTACTAAATCTTCCATCCAGTCATCATCGAACTCATAATGATATGTATCTCTTAATTCATGAATCAGTCTCAACTTCAACTGATACAGATCATCACTTAGGCTTTCACAGCTATAGCCAACTCTTCTCAATAGATAACAGCTTTGTTTCAGAGCAATGATTTGATTAATTCTCTGATAAATTTCATATTTATCTTCCATAAAATCATACATCTCTTCTTCCGTTAAATCATCATGATATACCAGATAACCAGCTGCCGTAAATATTGTATAAGGGATATTTCGGCCATCGATTTTTAAATTATTATTGTTAATATAGTCCCGTTTAAACAATGCACTCGCTCCTTTTAGATATTTGACGCAAATCTGGTAATGATATTTTCACGGTTGATAGTCTGTATCTCAGGAATCTTATAATTCCTTATGATACTGTTGCTTGTATATATTTTTGAAATAGGACTATCTTCCCTCACAATATCATACTTAATTACATTGTTCTCACAATGGGCAACCCACAAAGCCACATCCGCAGCGCCTCTCTGTTTCATGATATTGGCAGCCCGGATTACAGTTCCTCCCGTGCAACAGATATCATCAATAATCAGGATTTTCCTGCCTGTAATATTCAGATCACCATTATACAGCTCATAACTGATAATTTCCCGGCTGTCATCCAATACTCTTGTTTTTTCTCCATAAAAATATGGATGTGATTCAAGGATGTCTTTATTAAGGATGTTGGGATATTTTTTCATCGCTCCTTTGTCTGGGAAGAATAAGTAATCCGGCTCATATAATCTGATAACCTCATGGATATATGGATTAATGTCCTGCACATATACGTTTCTAATCAAGTTTGTAATTCCATCCGAATGATTATCTAACGTAACAATCTTATCCAGGCACAAACGGTTGATAATATTTGCAAATAACTTTAGGCTAAAGGCATACCCTTTAATCGGCCTATCCATCCGCCCATACGGAACATATAGCATGTATAAGTGGATTTCTGCATCCAGATCTTCATTCCGTATGAACTCCACTGCAAACTGAAGGTCTGTAATATCCTTGTTGTTCTGAAAAAATAAATCAATCCGATTAACTCCTCGAATGAGCCCTTCCGACTTATTTACTTCTACTGGCTTATAACTTACTTCTCCATTTGAAAACTCTTCACTCCCAAAAATTGTTCCATTTAATTTAATCATAATCTTCTCCTCAATATTCTTACTCTTCTATTTGAATAGTTTGTAGTTCTTTGTTTACCGTATCATATCTATATACCTGTCCATTATCAGAATAATATGGTGACATATATCCAAATCCAGTATAACCTATTTGTTCATCGAAAATAATATATACAATTTTAGTATCTTTATCATAATACAAATCGTTTTCTGTTTCAATTGGAAGTAAGCGACTATTGGTTATTTCTGTGATATTTACTTCTGTCAGGCTGCAGCCTGAAATGCTTATACACATCAAAAATAAAAGGATTAAACTTGTTATACATTTCTTATTCATTTTCAATTACTCCTTTTTCCATAAGATAAAAATATTATGGACAGAAATAATATGAAACAAAAAAGAAGCCTCTGCTTCTTTTTCTAATATCTTTATCAGTAACACTATTTTTTTATGTTCATACCTCTCTTATTTTTTGAATTTCCTTTTCTGCCATTCTAAGAGTATCAGAATCATAAGAATCACTAACTGACTTATAATAATACCGATCCAAATATGCAAGGTTATTTGGCTTATTATAAGGATTAATACCATAGTAAACCTTTAGTTTTTTAATGCATGAATCTAAGTCTTTTTTCATAGTTTGACATCCCTCCCTTTAAAGCCTTTCGTGAACTACTCATGACTAAAGTCACGAGCCTCTAACTAATTTAAGTAAGTCAGACTTCTTTTCTACAGATACAGCCAAAACTTAGCTCCTTTTCCTTCCGAAAGATCACCACATTAAGGCTAACTGCAGAGAAATTGCACTGTACATTCGTACGTGAACCCTAATAGAATCAGGGTTGCGCTGTACTAAGACACCTTTAGAAACTCAGAGACTTTTCTTAACGTATCTAATGTACAGGTAGTTCTGCGCTCTGCCTCTGGAACTTTTGTCCATAGGAGAGACTGTCTCTTCACAGAGACAGGTTTAAGGAGCTCCCTTATGAAATAACGGGCACCGATATTATAACTGGCTGACAGGTCACAATTGTATCGTTTTCCATTCTGGAAGGTACATATACTATGATTATTCAGATCACGAGCCACTTCTCCAGATCCATCAAACGCCAATTTACTGGTGTATTTTGCACATACTCTGGATATCCGGATTCCGATACGATGTGCTTTGTGTTCTACCAGATCCTGAATATCATTCTTCCTCCACATATGAAGCTTTTGTTTCTTAGAGCCAGACTTCTTACCTTTCATATCCAGATATTCAACCACAATCACATCAGTCTGATATTCTGTGGCAAATGAAACGATTGCCGCCGCTATCTTTTTTGATAGCTCTTTATTAAGTCTTTTTGCGTAAGCCCAGAAACTGCTGCTATTTTTAGACCCGTGCTGTCTTTGAAATTTCTTGATACGGTTTAATACATGATACAGATGGTCTTTTTCACTGGAAAAGTTAATGAACTTTCTAGCCAGGACAGTTCCATCTGATTCCATGATTGAACAAACTGCATCATGATTGATTCCAAGATCGACAGCACAAATCGTTTGCTCCTCTACTGGAGTGGATGCTAATTCTACCGATTCCTCAAATGTAAAACGAAGGAACCACTTCTTATGACGCTTCTCCAGTTTCGGTGCTGAAGGTTTACAGTGGCTCCAATATTTCTTTAAGTAAGCTATATCTGTCTTTAATAAATTCACTGTAATCCAGATCCAGTCATTGTTATGTAATACCTTTAACTTACAGGTTGTATCAGCTTCCGTTTCTAGATACATATTGTCCCGGAAGAATACGGGTGTTACATACCGATTTACTTGAAGAACTGGTGGATTGCCCTTCTTACCAGCAGCTTCCCAGTTCTTTAGGTTTGATTGATAACTGGATACTGCTCCCAGAGCTGCGTTAATTACATCTCTTCTTAAATAAGACGGCATCTTATAGAACTGAGTATCAAAATCGTATTTTGATTTATTATGTTTTGTAGTATGGACCAGATGTTCTGCCGTATTAAAGCGTTCCTTTTGTTTTACTATAGACGATAGATAATCCCACTCCTTATCGTAGATCTCAATCAAAAAGGACAGGGCACTACGATAGACTCTAACTGTATCCTTAAATATCCGGTTGAAATGTCTGATTTCCACTGCGTAACTAGATACTACTTTCATAGGCTCTTCCTTTCTGATAATAGTCATAAATATAATAGTCTGTTATTACTTGATTGACAACTAAAAATATTTAAAAGCGGCTAACTCATATCTAAAGATACGAGAATGCGCCGCTGAATTATTCAATCATATGACATTGGATTAGCCGAAGTTCAATATAGGAATAGTTAAGTCCTAAAAGTGACACTAAATCTTTAATACAAAATGTACCATCATCATGAAGAACTGAAATCGTGGCTTTTCTCAATTCCTCTCTTGGGCATAAGAATTCATCAGTGAGATATTCTAGCATTTTATAATCTTCATAATCCCTTCGGTATATTGTCTCATATGACATGTTTTTACGTTCCATAAATTCTTCGTCTGACATTTTGTATTTTAATTCCAAAAACAAAATGGCCAAACCCTCTGCAAAGCTTCTTAGTCTGCTTGTTTTATCTTTTTCATTAGGTATTTTAAGCATAAATGAAGTTCCGCATCTGCATACTTCCGTATCGAGACCTTCATGATGGATTAGCCCGCCACCTAAATCATTTACAATTATCTCTATATCCTTATAATTCTTTGCAGTTGGAAGCAGGCTAAATTGATATATTTCTTGAACCACTCTGGCGAGTTCATCCAGCGCGGTTTTCAATTGTTCTGTTAATACTTTACTCATATCACCCTACCTTTTCCTTTTCAAACTTCGCATGTTCCGCTCTGTTACTATATCGGTTGGCATTTCAATACCACATAGAATTGGTGACTCTGGATTATATGCTTTTATATTCTCAACGACATCTTTCTCACCATACATTGCATAACAGTACTTACAGCCGTTTTTGCAAGTGTTATAGACGCCAATATCGATGCTTTCCATACAACCACACTCCTGCCTCTGTCCCTTATCTTTTCCACCAGTCAGACGATATCCAACAATTTCTTCAATCAGGTCTTTATCAATACAGTGCCCATCCATGACTCCTTCTTCTGGTAAATCTATCTTTTCTGCGCAGGATTCGACTATCATTCCATTGTCTTTTGCAATCTGGACCAATTGTCTTACAAGATCCCGGTATTCTGTTTCATCAAATTTGTCTATATCTGGCATATTTCTTTTTGTCTGACCATATAAGTCAAGGAATGAAATTACCACACGTGATGTATAACCACGAAGTGATTCCGCCATTTTCTTAAAGGATTTGATGTGATAATCTTTTGTGTACTTTTGACTTGTGAAAATCGGATCATATCTCCATATTACTTTATCAGCTCCAATCCTTTCTGATAAATGAATCATTGTTTCTATGTTCGTATTTCTATTTATTCCAATGATTGGTTCCACATCTGTCCCATACGGGTTTAATGTATATTGGAAATAATAATTATATCCATCCAGTTCGTCCAGTCTATCAAGCATTGGCTTGACATTTTTAGTCCAAAATACAATACAATCAATGACTTCTTTATCCAACGATATCTTTGACACTTTTTCCGGATACATTGGGTTTCTAACACAAACGAATCCAGCCTTTAAGCGGTTAAAAAACCAGTCAGAATAAAATGCTGGGATATCTGTTCTTCTACTTACACTTAATATCATTCTTTTTCTCCTTTTTGTTATTTAATGGTATTATGTGTATAAAAATCAAGGCTCAAATAAAAAAGAGGCCGAAGCCTCTATATAATCATTTCATAATCTCCCATCAAATAATCACCTGCATCCATACAATATTGATTTGGTTCAAATCGATGTTTTAAACAGAAATTTGCCATCTCTTTCGTCTCAACCGACTGGATAACTATCTTTTTTATCCCTTTTTCCTTGCAGAAATTTCTTAAATACTCATATACTTCTGTCATGGTTCCTACTCTTTTATTTTCAAAGGCAACCCTTGAAACAGTTAACTTAATTTCTCCTAGGAATAAAATTCGTAATTCTGTTTCTGACTCAGAATCGCGATACCAAATTGAGTTAAATGATTCAGTTATTTCTAAGTTGCCTGAGTTTTTATGTTCAATTATCTTTTTGATATTTTGTTTGTCATCTTCCGAAAATAGAACTTCTAATGGGTTCATTTTATATCTCCTTGTTTATACTGCAATTGGCATAGCTTTTGCTGCTATGACATTGTTAATGATTTGCATGATTGAGTATAATTGAATGTTGTTTAAATCCGTTGAATATTCATCATAGGTTTCATATGAATGATCACAATCAGAAAAAACATAACCCTTGGATGAAACATATACATTTTCCACCATATTATCATCACTATAAAAGGAGTCAATCGAATCTGATTGTATTCCATCATAACCAGAAAGATATGCGTTGCCTTCCTTAATCAATATCTTTCCATACTCCATCTTGTTTTCAGCAAATCTTCCCTCCTTTTGGTTTGAATAGTATGGGACATGTGAAAATGCCCTATATACGTTTTTCTCCATCTCTGGATGGAATTGATCAACCGAACATGATAACCCAAACATGCATTCTTCCATATACTCACTATAGGCATCCCACATAGCAAGATGGTCATCTGGATTACAGTTACCAAATCTTGATACGCAGTATATAAGCCAATCATCCATAGCTTTTACTAATTCTATCTGATTCTGTAAGCCATTTGTCACAACATAGATTGATTTTATATCAATATCGTTCTTTTTGCAATATTTTAAAGTCTCTTCCATGAACGGAATATTAAGACTTGGCTCACCTCCTGAAAAAGTCAGATTTTCAACTGACTCTATACCATTAAATATTTTTGGAATTAATTCAAATGGCATATCCATCTCCTGCGAATCACCTCTTAAGCAATGAGAACAGGCACAGGAGCATTTTCTTGTTATTTCAAGTACTAACGATTCTATATACATCATATATTCCTCCATTTTTCATTTATGATGATAATATGGCGTCATTCTCATTAAAATAAAAAAGTTATCCGAAAGCATATTCATAATCTGTATTTGTTTCATTTTTTCTTTTTTTATCTTTCATAATAACATTCAGAAGATGAATTAATAAAATCTTCTAATCTTGAAATCTGAATTTCTCTGATTTTTCAGGAATTTCCTTTTCACAAATAAAAATATAATATATAATATAAAGGAGACATATATGAAAAAAAGATTTTTATCTATGTTATGCGTGTTAACCATGTCTTCTGTTCTTTTTAGTGGTTTTTCTGCTTATGCATCGAACGCCTATGGTGAGTATGAGGAAACTAGTATTGAATCTCTCTATGCTAAAAATTCACCTGCCGAAGATACATATTCAGCTGCCTCAACCCGAGCAGAAGGCTGGCACCAGGATTCAACCGGATGGTGGTATGAAAAAGGTGATGGTTCTTATGCAAGAAATGAATGGTTGCTTATCAACAACTATTGGTACTATTTTAATAATGATGGCTACATGTTATCCGGATGGCAATACATCAATAATAAATGGTATTATTTAAATCCAGGTGAACAGCCAGGCTATCCACAAGGTGCTATGGTAACTGGCACTTGTACTATAAAGAGTGATACTTATGGAAATAACACGTTTGGTTTTAGAAGCAGCGGAGAGCTGTATTACACTAAACTTGGTGTAGAAAGAGTGGATGAAAAAGAGGACGAGTGGTGCTGGATTGGCTCCATTAAGACAATCGGTGATTATTTAAATCCTGATAATGGAATATCTCAAGAAGATATCTGTTTATATGTCAAAGGGACAATAGTTAATTCTGGAGGTAATTCTGATGAAGAGAAGAAAGGGCTTGCCTATATTACCGGACTAGATGCAGAAGCTTATTATCCTTTATCGATGACAAGTACTGTAAATAAATTAATGAATTATACACCATTTCTAGCCAGTATGCATTATATTAATGCCGAAGGAAAAGAAAAAGGGCATGCAATTACCGCAATTGGATACAATGAAGACGAAGGACGTATCTTTTATCTTGATGCCGATAAAAGAAACACCTCAACTGGTAATTCGTTTAATTTAGACGAAGCAATGAATGGAACATTCTTGTATCCAGGTACAACAACCGGAATGAAATATAGTCACGTTGTTGTTACGAATTAAGGAGGCACTATATGAATAAAAATTATAAAAAAATTGTTTTATTAAGCGCCGCAATGGCAATCTTTTCATCCGCTACTGCGCTTGCAGCAGCAACTACTTCTGATGCTACTTACGAAATATCATCTTATATCCAGGTAAACGATGATGACTTAGCTCAGTTAAAAGCGGAAACATCCAATATACTATCTTTTGCAAATGATTATTATATTTCTGGCGACATATCAAGGAAGGTAACATCCAGTGACATTAATTGGAGCAAGTTAGAAAAAATGTATGTCCCAACAGATCATTTGCTAAACTCTGATTCTATCGATGTGACATCGTTTTTACAAGATGCAGAGTATATCTGGACATTACCAATTAATGTGGATTCAAAGACAATCCAGATAGTATTTAACAAAGGAAAAGAAGTATCTGATGATGCTCGTGATTTATTAACCGATGAGCAAATCCAACGCTTGGAATCTTATGTCGGTAAATGGAGGGCATCTGGCTCCATGTTTTATGAAAAGAAAATAGATTACGAAAAAGACATTCAGAATGTCCTGACTTCAAACAATCTTACTGATGAATACCAACACTTTATATTGACAGCTTTACCCGGGATTAATACACCTATTGCAGTTGTAACCAACGGAAATACTTTGGAATATGCGTTCCCTGCTTTGAAAACAGTAAATGAACAATTTGCCAAAGACGTTTCCATCACAAAAAGTCGGTCCTCATTCAATGGACTATATGACTATTCTGATTTAATTGAATTTTCTAATAACTATCTTAATAACAATTAAAATGGAGCCTATATGGCTCCTTTTTGTTTTAAACTGAAGATATAAACCTGCTTCTATTTAGATTAATTTAAATTTGAATGTTTCCTCTGTTCTTCCATTTACCACATAATATGCCGTCATCTCTATTGCATTCATATATACGTAAATGTTCTCAATCGCTTCGTCCGGATATAATTTTTTAAATTCATTCTTAGCGGTTTCCATAATATTGGTTACGTCAACCTGATCCCGATATTCCAGAAAAACTTTCTCTTCTATTTTTTGTTTCGACTTGATTTTCCTTGTCGAAGTCTTTGTTGCTTTTTCTGTCACTTGTATGTCACCTACCTTTCTGTAATAAGTATGAAATATGGATGTTGTTAAATGAACGATTTCGGACAAAGTTCCATGTTTGCCTGGCTGTCTTTCCTACATACTAATACCAAATATAGATATATGGAGGATTATATAATGATGAATCTTAATTCAGACGAGCGTTATTTCGCAGAAAGTGTCGATTGTATTGTTGCAATTGGAGATTTTGAAGCCTTTGTCAACAAAAACAGAAAGTTGTATGATTTATACAGGTTATTAACAGGATATGGCCTTTATTGTGAATATGAGTATGCCTATCATGATGAGGATGAAGTAATTCCTGGAATCAGTTTCCCAGAGTATCGTGACGAGGATGGACCGGATAATGGTTTACCCGGGATTATTGTTACTTGCGAAAATGGAGAGCTGCATCTTCGTGCAACTCCATATTATTCTGGAATAAAACAGGCCATCGAATTTGAAATTCCTTTAAATGAGGACGATATGCTTATGATTTTTGAACCTAATGAAGACCTTAATTATTTCAGTAATATCTTTTCAACAGAATCAGTGGAATTCATGTATCATTATATTTGTGCTTTATCTGATCTCATGTTTGAAGATGGTGCTTATTTGATTCCATTCAGCAAGGATAAAGTTTCAGTTTATTGGACGAAATTATTCGCAGATGGAAACTTATCTTATGATAGATTTACATCTTATGAGATTATTCCAAAGAAAGATGATGATTGGGAATTTTGTGTATCTTATCAGATGACCATTGACGAAGAAAAGAAATTAGGCGAATTATATGCTTGTGTCAAAGAAATTGTTTCAGATATTCAGCAGTCATATAAAAAATTATTAAACGATAAAAAATAGGGCAATTGCCCTATTTTGTTTAGTTCTTTTCGTGATTGAAATTACCAAAAATATATTGAACCTGTTTTTCTTTTTCTGTCATTCCTGAATCTACAAACGACTGCAAACAGGCCTTAATCCAATTATCCCATGCAATGATTATGTCAATGGCTTCTTCATGTGTGATATGTCTATAGAAGCTTGAACAAGGTGTCTCTTTTCCTGGTAATGTTTTTTCAAAAGAGAGGACAATGTACTCAGGACTAGGCTTTCTAATGTAGATATTGTTCCTGTCTACATGAATAGATTGTACATTAGGCATGTCGATGCAAATCTTTTTAGTTAAAAGATTAATATTGAACCCACATAACCCTGAGCTTAATAAACATGTCTGGATTTCTTTTTCTACATTTTGAAGATAATTTTCGAGTTTCATCCGATCCATTCCTATTTTCTCCCTTTACTTTTTTTAATCATATATTTAATTCTCAACTTATGAAAAATCCGCTTCATAATCACTGATGATTGGCTTTTGCTTATATGTATATTCTACCTTGCCGCACTTCCTGCACCGTCTGCTCCAACGAGGCACGCTCTCTTCCCTATATCCTTCTGGCTCTGACCAAAAATCAACGCCTTGCCTAAGAACCCTATGTCCATACGGAACCATTTTCTTTCCAGGATTATAAATAGTTGATTCCCATATATGAGAACATTGGCTTTGTTCCCTTTCTATCTGAGCGAGTTTCTGCTTATATTCCCTTTCTAATTCTTCTTTCCTGTCATACATTATAAGACCTCCTGTTTTCTTTTCTCTTAATACTCTAATAGTATGGTGAAAAAATGTAGGGTTATATGATAAATATTTTTGTCAGAACTATATAATCTATGGTAAAATTATTATAAGTCGTTCTTTTGGAGGTGGATTATGGAAAAACACATTTTTTGTAACTTGGATTTATTACGTTTAAACCTTCCTGTGCCAAACATAAAAACAGTTTGCCGTTCCTTTGTAAATTATATGAAGGAAATTAATAAGGATACGGATACCTATATTTATTTTGTTAGTAGGAATAGAAATGATTTGAGTGATGCCAAAGAGGCTTATACAGACAGAGGCTATCATGGTTTTAATTTCATCCATCGTATCACAGCAGGTGATGCAGTGAGAAGACGGAATCATCAAAACCAACAATTCATATTTATAAGTGGAAAAGATGTGGACTTTCACCTTGCTGTGAATTCTCAATCATTATTTATCGTGCCTGACTGGATTCCAAATGAATCTTCAGCAAGGAAATATGGTGTCGTTGTTGATACACCTCTGCAATTATTTAAATTCATCAAAACATTGTATAATCAACAAAGCTGGTTTGCAAAATCAATCATTGAACCAAAAGTAACTGCCCTGTCTTTGATGGATGCCCGTTATAGGTCCAAAACTTATACCGAAAACGAGCGCGATATGATAATCAACTTTGAAAACCTATTAAAAAGAGGAAGGAGCCGTAACTACTATGATATCCTCATGTATCATTTTCTGGCTGGAATGACTAATACAACTCTTTTTGATGATATTGAGTTGTTCGGGATGATTCCTTCATCTGATTGTTCCTTGAACCCTGACTTATTCAGTTTTATGCATCAGGTACGTGTCATCAAGAACCGGCATATCCCAAGAAATATACCTCATGGTGAAAACATACTGTTACGTATGGTTCCTAAACAAAAAGCCCATGAGAGCTATCGGGCCGATGAACGGGCCAACATGGGTGCGATTGACGAATTTAGAACGCTATGTGTTAATCCTGATTTCAAAAATAAGATTGATACTTTGAGGCGTGAAAATCGGCTTAATTTATGCATATTCGATGACTATATGACACATGGAAATACCTTTAATGCTGTAAGGAATCTATTTAAAGCTTTAGGTGCCAATAAAATGGTTTTTGTGTCACTGGGTAGCTTCAAGCAGCCATTCCGCAAAAAAGATTATACCATCAATGGGTCCGTTTACAATATTGGCTATACTTACTCACTGAATCGGTCATCTGTAAAATACTTTGATTACGATGACAATGCAAAGTATGAAGTGGATGAGTTATATGATATCTTCAATCAAGAAGATTAGACTTTCATAAAAAAAAGACATGAAAACTTGACATGACTAAAAAACCGTTTTAAAATTGATAGATTGAGTGGAAAAAGTAGTGATAAGGAAGGTAACTGACATTGGAAAATCTTAGGAATAGATTGTCACAGGTTTTGAGTGATTATTTTCAAGACATGCATGATTTTGATGCAAATAAGCTTACCGATTATCTCATGGAGAATATAGATGAATTAAAAGAATTAAAAAGACCAGTGGGAAGTAAGGTAAGAGTCAAACGTGATTTGATTCCAGAACATCTTTATGGTGGTGTCGGATTAGAAGAAGATATGATTCAGTATCTTGGTAAAGAAGCAACCATCACATATCATAATCATGAAGAAGATTGCGCTCCATCATATTTATTGGATATTGATGATTCATTCTGGAGCTGGAGCGAGGAAATGCTGGAAGATTAAGAATAAAATACACCATATAATGATAATATCAAAATAGTTATATAAGCAGTGTATTCGACAATTTTCAATAGATAGGAAGTATTTACATGAGATATTACATTGCTTTAACTGAATTAGGATTACCAAACGAGATTGTACTGAACATGATAAGGGATTACGATAAAACTATACTCTCCTCTTTTTTTGAGGGTAATATTGATGTCTTATCTTCTAATCTACAATTTTTGTCAGTTCGGGATCTATTAAATGATAAAATAAAGCAGGCAGAATCATTGGAAAAGGCCGATAAGATATTGATGATGAATCAGGAAAATGACATTCACACAGCAATCTACTCACAGGATGGATATCCAACATCATTAATGCAACTGTCCAACCCACCAGCTGTTATTTATTATAAGGGTACACGGCCAGATTTGATATGTCAGAAAGCTGTGGCGTGTGTAGGCACACGTAATCCAACTTTATTCGGATTCAATGCGGTTCATTTTTTGGTTCCGCAGCTTGTTAACGAAGGATTTTCTATTGTTTCCGGACTTGCCAATGGGATTGATCGTTTATCCCATATTTCATGCATGACAAATGGAGGAAAAACCATTGCTGTATTGGCACACGGACTTGATATGGTCTATCCTGCAGCCAATAAGCAGCTTGCTAATGATATCTTAACTGCTGGAGGAACGTTGATGTCAGAATATCCAGTTGGGACACCTCCGGTAAAATATAGATTTGTTAACAGGAACCGTCTTATTGTTGGTTTATCACAAGCTACTGTAGCTATGGAATTTGCACTCAATAGCGGGACGATGCATACCATTGATTTTGCTTTGGACCAAAAGTGTCCCGTTTTCTGTCCTAATCCAGGTGATAATATAAAACCATCCATATCCGGCCTTAACCCTTTGATTGAGACTAAAAAATGTGATGTGATTGATAAAGGCATGGATTTTGAGAAGGTGATTTTGGCAGCCGGTTTCAAACCAGAAAAGCAACCATTACCTCCTCATTATGTTATGGAACAATATTTAAGAGCCCTTATTTTTGGGATTAGTAAATCCATGCTAAGGAAAACATTAAAGGATATCAGTATGAAAAAAATACCTATGAATTCCAATCTTGATGAATTGTTCCATCATGTTCTGGAATATATTGAAGAGGCCTCTCTCCCACTTGGAACAGTCATAGGTGTTTTTATTTCCAATATGGTCTTACCATCTAAATAAAAAGAAGGGTTTACGCCCTTCTTTTATTGTTGTTATCATAGCTCATAGGTATATTCTTGTGTCTGCCCATTGAATAACAAATTTCGCAGATGAAAACTATCTATATTGTTCGTATCGCTTGGTTGGCCAAATTGTTTGTACCGTTCCTGAAGCGGAATATTTAAAGCATTCAGAGCCTCTTCACCCGCGACCATCGCATCTTTAATCATATTCCGCGCTTCATCTTGATTATAATTATACTGAATCTGATGTGTATTGGGATCTGGATATTTGTTTTTATATGCTACCTGCATTCTTCGAAGTGAGTTATTAGATATTTCCAAATCCGGTATATATTCTTTTTTTCTATTTACTAAGGTTCTATGGTTCATATATCTTTCATCCAAACCTCCGTTCATTTCAGCAATGGCATCCAATGAGTATTCCGTTAGTTGTTCTGCACTGGCACAAGCATCATTATAGTCGCCTCTGACATATTCGTCACGCATACTTCTTGCGCTGGAACAGATGCGGCCATAATAAGCCATGGCTTTTTTCTGCTGCTCTTGCGATTGTTGTTGTTCTATCACATATACGTGATTATTCATTAGATACATATTTTCGTACATAGCAGCCTCCATATCTCATATATTTTCCGCATGTTATACATCAACTATAACTCACAACATCTTTACTGTCAATATTATAGCTTTTGTCGCTGCTTATATACTCTCTTTTATCCATTTATATATTTCGTAGGGTGTTCCTTCTCTCTTTTCTTTATCGTTACTTGCAGCTAATAATGTTGAATCAGCCCTGTGCATCTCCGTTATTTTGAAAGAATCCACCATAATCACTCCGTTTTCAAAAGAAAACGCAATGTTCTCATAAAAAAATATATATGCAATTCCAGTCAGTCCATCTGCAATTTCATCCTCATACTTCACAAATTTCAGGAATTTTGAAAAAGCATCTATAAGGGAAGAAGATGCGTCTTCGTACAATTTCTTTGATTCAGAATCAATCAAATCATATACTCCTTTTTTAAAATTTCAATCTCATCTCCATACCGCTTGTTAATTTCATATACACACAGCCAGTATACCCGCTTTGCTTCTGCATTCTGCGCCCGGTCCCTGCCACTGAACATAAATAAATCCAATAGTTCCTCTTGTGACAAACGCTGTATATCATCTGGGCTTTCATTGTATGGGAGCATATCCCATTGAGTTAGTTTAGTAATCTTGTCATTTTCAATCCTTACATGGTATATAACATTTTGATATTTAATTTTACATACTCTTATATACTGGTTATCCTGAGCGTATTCCTTATTCGTTACAATTGTTCCATGCTCTAGTAAATCTTTATGATTTATTTCTTTAGCCATTTATTTTCTCCCAATACTGTCATTATAATCCAATTTTACCAAACACACGTTCTGTTGTCAACAAAATAAAAAGAGAACATTATGTTCTCTTTTCGTCTAACAAATTCTTATATAAATTATAAATCGGATAATTATTAAATAGTTCATGTTCTTCTGAAGTCATTTTGTTATAGTAGAATTTAGCTTTTTCTTTTTCTTCCAATAAAATATTGATTCCACACAGAAGGCCGGCATCATCCGTCTCAATATCTTTTAATGCTATAATATCATCTTCACTTAAAATCCCTTTTCTTTTTCTTATTTGTAATTGATTCATAGTGGTAATATAAGATTGAGACGATTCTTTTTTTATTCGGTTCAATTGATAATCAGCCAAATCTAACAACTGTATATCTTTATTAATATCATAGGCATTGATTAGCTGAAGAACGCTCTCATTAAGAGCACCAGTTGTATATTCATTGACTTCTGACTGGTCAATTTGTTTTCTTAAAAAGTCATAATCAAATTCATACATATTCGCAAAAATATCTCCAGGAATATGATGGAATGATGTCACTTTGTAATATTCCGTTTTTTCATCGTTAGAAACCAAAACCTGATATTTGCTTGTGTATACAGAATTGATGATTGTATTTTTACCATCCACATCATTTTTAATGATTATAGTCGGAATATATTTATTTTCAATCTTCCAATTGAATTTACTTAATTCCGGCAACTGCTTATCCATACGGCCCATCATAATGTCTGCTAATAAAAGTATTTGCCGTAAATCATCTTCTTGTATTTGTGTGAACGGCTTGTCATAATTGAATTCAATCAAAGATAACGCTTCATCCATTTCTATATAGTGCTGTAATGACTCATTTAAGTCATCTGGTATATTAATGTTTTTGCATGTAATCATCCATTTGCCTAGATAGAACTGCTCCTTCTTCATCACATCATAGATAAAATCAGCATCATTTCTTAACTCTTTAATATTGGATGATGGTATAATTTCCAATATACCTTTTGTTAAATTAATTTTTAGGTTCTTACCCAAAAACAAGATATTCTCTTTTTCCGAACTTACTTTAATTGTAAATTGATTATAATATACAGTATTATTGACCGTAACATTCTGGCAGACTATTTTTTTAATATATATCCTTCCTTTATCAGTCCACTCAAGCGGCAGTTTAAAAGGATTTCCTTCCATGGTCGCATAAAAACATATATCTCCTGAAGCATATCTCATTAAGAAGTCATATTCTGATTCACAGCCCACAATGGTTGCACTCAAAGTTTTTACTTTGTCCAGATTCTTTAATGGTATTGTATTCTGTACTATCTGTCCAACTCCAAATCCCTGTGTCTTGCTCTCGTTACTAAATTGTTTCATTATATAATATAAATCTTTTGGATTTTTATTTAACTTTGTAAAAACTATATTTATTTCTTTCTGCTTTTGCTTCGCTCGCTCTAAGTAACTTTTTATCTTTGTTGGGAATAGCGATGAGTAAAATACTTCTCGTTGTCTGTTATCACTGGTCATAAATATCTGAAAATATATAACACCTCTATCATTGAAATATATAGTTAAATCCTCCACACTTACATGGTAGGATATTCTCATCTTATTAATATATGATTTATTATCATCTATATGACCCTTTATTTGTACTGGTATTTTATCATCTAAATTTCTTTTATTAGTACCCGCATTGTTATTCTTGAAAATCCATATGTAACCATCCCAGGCCATCTCCTTGTCCATAGAATTAAAACTGCAATCCATTGTGGGATGTTCAACAATTATATTCTCCAATGCATTTAAGGCCCGGTTCTCGATTTTTGAGGTTGAAAGCATATTTCCTCCTAAATAATTTGTTATATATATTGTATCATTAGCCATTGACTAATTCAATACAATCGTTATATACCTCTATTGTTTCATATATTCATCATGCATGCTAAAAGAAATTCAGGCCACACATCTTAAGGCTGTAGTTATTTAACAAAAAAGTACCAGAAGGTATTATCTAGTACTTTTCCGAATGTGAGGATCTATTGTGCATCAATCATAACAGTTCACTTACTTTATGATTATTCTTGGTTTTCCAGTTCTTTGCGTTTATCTTCTAAATCTTCATCTACACTCTTCTTTAAAGGTTTCAACATATATATAATAACTTTATTTTCGGTCTTTTTCATTTTTAAATCCAAAATAAAATTTTCATTATAATATGCTAAAATTTCTTTTGCATCATCCAATGTCCCTGAAACTTCTTCAACAAACTCTTTTTCTTTTCCTGTATTATCATATACGACCGTTCTTATTTTTTTCTTCTCATTTAAAAGCAACACCATCTGTTCTAATTTATTTTCCAACATATCATATCTTGTAATCTTAGAACCAGCCATTTTCAGATGAGTATCGCTCCCTTTTATTTGATCTGTAACATTAATCATGATTGCCTCCTAAATATATTCTTACTAGATTGACATTCTCACACCTAAAGGAATGGGATTCTTACTCGTGGCAGCATTACGACTGCAGCTCCGTACATTTCTGCCGGACACGGTAAGTTACAGACGTGCCATCGCCTCGTCCCATGGCAGTGCTTATAGCACCATGGGCTTTCGCTCTGTTACGAAACACAACGCCAAGCGAATTAGTCTTATAGACCTTATGTATAGCAGATATTATAGGCTCCTACGATATCCCTGTGCTTATGAAACCCGCAGCTGCATTGATAGTTCCTATCCAGGGCCATATTCAGCTTTCCACAGGATGGGCAGCGCTTACTGGTATCTTTTGGGTTTACATACACTACCTGTATTCCTAGTAGTCTTGCCTTATACTCAATATACTCAGCTAACCGGTAGAAGCTCCAGGTATGCAGGTTACGTTCGTTTTTACGGCTTGTTCTTGCCGTTGAACGGATGTTTGTAAGCCGCTCCAATTTGATTACTTTGACATTGTTCTCAACTGCAAAATCTACGATCTTGCGACTGACCTTATGGTCGATATCACGGAAGACGCGTGTTTCCTTGTGCTCTATCCGCTTGACAACACTCATCTTCTTTTTGGATTGGAGCTTTTTCCTCTGGTAGCGGTAGAAACGCTTTAAGTACTTATTCTTCCGGCCATTCCCGAAGAATCTGGTTTTTCCTGTATCAGTGACCGTCACTGCAGGCACCTTCAGCCCTAAGTCCACTCCCATAGCAGCTCCTGTCTCCGGTTCTGGAATATTCGTTTCATAGGTTATTTGTGCGTACAGCTCGTTTCGTTTTTCTACAATCCGTAAGGTGCCGAGTTTACTTTTAAATAGCTCCTCCTGCCGTTTTGTGAGCATCATCTCCACGCTCTGCATCGTAGATTTTCCTGATTCCATAAGAGGGAATCTGAGTGTACTTCCCTGAATCTTAAAGTTCTGGTTGTTCCAGAAGCAGACTGGCTTTTTTAGCACCGGAGCATTCCTTGTATGTATCTTTTCCGGGTGTTTCCGGTTATGCAGGACTGCTTTATGACAGTTCTTTCTGTATTTAGCCAGCACTGACCTCGCATCTCTGGCCACCTGTGCGCGCACGGCGGAAGGAAGATTCGCTTTGATGTCCTTTGAGGAGTATTTTTTGATGTTGGTCCCAGTAAAAGCTACCTGTATTATGTCGTTTACGGCTTTGATATACAGCTTCATCGCTTCCCTAAGAAGCTTATTTTGATCCTCCGTCAGCCTTAATTTAACTGTTTCCGTAAGATAGATATGATCATCTCCTTTCTTCTTAGATACTCTTATTATGTAATAAAAAGCGCCTTATATCCCACGCCTAAAGACATGGGTTTTACGGCACACTATATAATCTTATAATTACAATACTTTTAATAGCTAATTTTTAATAAATCGATTATATATTGTTATTTAAATAAAGGAGCTTTTATGGGACTATTTAATTGGGAAGATTTCTTTGACACTGATAAGATAGCTGTGTCTTGTAAGACGGAAGAAGAAGCCAGTGATTTCATCAAAGAAGCATGTAAAAATCAAAAATTCAAGGATCGTTGGTATCATTATGGAAATACAGTGGATGATACCGATTGGTATTGCTTCCAAGATGAAACTTGTTATATTAACTGTGCATGTTTTACTTCTTTGTTCACTGCACGCAGTCAGGGCTATGACATTGTTAACTGGTCAGACTTCATGACAAATATAAAAAATCCTTATAACCTAAAAGAAAAGTATCTTAAATCTGGCTATATTGTAAAGCTACAGGACAATCGAACATCCATAATTCTACTTCATGAAAATGTGATATATTTACTTGATTCCGATAACAGTAGCTATGTAAAGTTCAATGTTGAGGACTATGATATTAATCTTATTAATTGTACAAATCCTGATTATACTATTACAGAAATCTACAGCCAAATAAAAGATACAGAAAGCGTAGAAACTGCAATACCTATTTGGTCAAGATAACAAAAAAGGGTCGGATGACCCTTTTATTTATCAACAAGTATCTTATTGATCTCATCAACAGTAATGTCCATTATATCTGCTATCTGATTAGCAGACATTCCTTTTTTATACATTTTTAAAATCATATCATAAGTAGCCTGTTTCATACCTTGCTGCATACCTTGCTGTATACCTTTATTGTATCCAAACTCCATCGTACGTTCGCTAAAACTAATCATAAATTTTGCCTCCTTCTCAAGGGAAGTTCCTGCCCTAAATTACTGAAAGTTTACTATTATTTTACCATAAATATCCATTATATAGCATAAATATTTTTTTGTGTCTTCTTCATTAAAACTATAATACTCAACATTACCATGAGACGCTATATTTCTATCCTCTCTGATTTCATCTAATATTTTTATTTCATCTTCACTGAGTATATTTATTTCACTATTTTTAATTTTCAATTTTTTAATTAATTCTGATAGGTTTGACTTTGAATCAAATAGTTTTCTTAATAGACATTCAAGTGATTGTCCAGTTAAAGCTACACAGGCTCTAAATTCTCGTTTTTCATAATGTCTGATAGCCTCTTCAATATACTCTTTTTCTATTTCGTTATCATCCATCAATTCAAAAAGATTATTTTTGGAGACATCAAAATCTTTGCTTGTCAATATTATCTCGTATTTATTACTAAGATATTTATTTAATACTCTTATAATGACAATTAATTCATAGATTGTACTTTCCCTAATAAGTTTTTTTAATTCATTCAAATTGTTATTATATTTTGGGATACTGTACAAGGATTCATCAATTTTTATTTCACTGAATTTTTCTTCATATTTTAATCTATTCAAGACCTTACCCAAAAACTCATTACTTGAATTTTTCATATTATCTTCTTTGTTTAAGACCATACAATAATCAACCACTATATCACAAATATCACAAACAGACAAATTTATTTTTTGCATAATAATCTCCTTATACTATTTTTATTATATAAATCAGTATGTAAGATATTATATTCTATATTTAATAGCTAAAACAAAAGGAGGCTTTTGCCTCCTCTTATTTTATCAAGTTATCCTTGTAAATGGTTGCTTCTACTTGAGAATTCATGTCTCCATTGATATAGTAGGTTACTGCATCTGAATAAACTTCGATTGCAATTGGTTTTGTTCTGGAATAACCAGTTGGTGGTTTCAATTCTGCTAATACATATACGCCTGCTCCAATTGGCTGTGGTGTTATAAAATATCCAGTATTCTGATCGTGATATGATTTTATTTCGTTTTCTTCGTCCACCATGTTCACATCATTTGTTGTCGTATAAACAGTCATATCTCCTGTCTTTGCTCCTGTTTCGTCATATAGGACAATCTGTTCTGATTCAAGACATACTGGAGTTCCTGCAGGTACCGTTCCTGAAAATTGATTTGTTTCTTCTCCGAATATTTTTGTATATGGTTTTATATTATCTGCATCCATTGCCTTAAGGAATTCATAAGTCCCTGTTATTGTAGTGTCCTTCAGATAGTATTTTACATTTCCTATTTTTGTTGTCTCTGGTGCACCATTTGCAATCGCTTCATCCACTTCTTCCTGTGTGGTGTATCTGCTGGCTGCGTAAAGGCCAAATACAGCTCCATCATGTAATATGTTTTCACCTGTTTCGGAATCAAGTTTTTCTATCCTTAATTTCAATGTATAGAAGGTATTCCTAAATCCCATATCTGCAAGTCCTTCGAATGCTTCTGCATGATAACTGTCTAAATCTACTGGTGTTATAACGGACCATGGAACTAACATGGATGCATATTTACCTTCATACGCTGTCTGGATACCAGTCATTGTGTTAATGTTATCATCAAAATAGAATCCGGATGGGTTGTTATCATCCTTGTCTGCTCCATTAGGATACTGTACATTATCTGCAGTTCCAGAATGTTCTGATATGGAGCCATAATTGTATCTTTCTTCTATTGCATCAGCAGCATACTTCGTTCCATTTGCGGCTGTGACAGATGCATTCTTGTCATCTGCAAAATAATGGCTGTTGTCATTTGAACCTTCTGCTGAAGTTACATTCTTTCCATTTACTTTATGGATTGGATTATAATAATCCTTTAGTGGATCTGACGTCTCCTGTGTCACAGAGAAACCATCATAGTCATATGTTCCACCATTATATGCAATTGCAGAAGTTAATTTGTCTATATCAAGCCCATATTTATAGATTTCGTAATCTCCATCATTGTTATGTGCCCTGATTACATAGGATCTCAAGTCATCTGTGTGGTTTTCTGCCCATTCCTCATTAAACCTGATATAATAATCCTTTGCCAATTCTTCTGGCGTCAATTCAGTTTTGTAGAAGTATGTTTCATCATAATTATCGAAGGTATCATTTGATGAATTACCTTCATAGACAGCTGGCAGTGTTACCTCTTTTGGGTTATCTGTCTTGTAGTTCTTATTCGTAAAGTCATTGATGGTCCCGTCAATCCGTTTTGGCTGTTGTTCTACCAATACATATGTTCCATATGGCAGATAGGAAGAAATTGCATAATAATAGGATTTTTCTGCATCTGTTTCTGATACGTTTAGTGTAGTGTAATCATTATCAGCACCACCATTTGCTTCTGTATCCCACTCAACAGCATAAATCGTGTCTAAGTCATTGTCATAGAATGGCTTTAAATAATTGACCGCTTTAATCAGGGCATTGTGAAGTGCAGTATCGTATACTTCCTCTGCATAAGTTGGAGTTGTAATAGCCTCATCCTCATCCCGTCCATTATTCTGTACTAACTTGGCTACTTCATCCTGTAAATAGTAATCAATTGCGAACTGTCTTACTGCATCGGATGCTTCTGCGTTTTCGTGTGCGAATGTTGATGTATTCTTAGCATTCTCTGTATTCTCATTATTTGCTGTTCCATTATAATAATCACGTTCTTCTCCATTTTCCTTGTAAATGTCTTCACGTATCCACTGGAATGGTTTAAAGGATGTATCTCTGTCTCCGCCTGCTGTATTGTCTTTATCAACACCATCCGTGTTTTCTATTGTATGGTCTGCATCTGCATCATCCTTCTGGTATTTTTCATAAAATGTCTCAAACCAGTTCTGTCCAGGATAATTCTTGTCAGATGAATGCATATCATCGTCCCACTTATCTGTATTTGCAGCATTGATTGCATCAAAGAATTTTTTGTAATTGTATGTCTGTATTTCTCTTGTCTTACCAGCACCATCTTCTACTTTGCTTGTTGTCATTTCAAGGAGTCTTGTGTAGCCCGTATTCTGTCCTTCATTGATTCTATCCGTTTTCTTTACATTGAAGTTATTTCCGTCATAGCTGTAAAGGGAAGCATTCGCTCTGATTGCCTCTCCATTTGTACCATCCTGTGATGTTGTAAATCCAACAAATTGTCCGACATTCTTTGTTTCACCTGTTTGTGGGTCATTGTATGTGGCCCATGTATTGTTTGAATTATCACCTGTTGTAGTGGAACTTGTGTTATGTTCAACCTTAGTATAAATCTTTTGGACATTGGATGATTGTAAGGAATCATCTTTCACTAATTGTTTCTCAGGGAAGTCTATTGTACTGTCTCCACTTCCATCCTGTGCTGTCCTGGTCCAGTTAAATGTATCATAATTACCATCACCATTGGTATCGACATAATTTGGTGTCAGGACATTACCATTCCTGTCAAGCCATACAATGTTTCCATCATTATCACGATAAAGCCGTTCAAGGTTTGATTTGAGATAGGCTTTGAATCTGAAGTTATCTACTTTTTCAGTTGTTTCAACATCAGAAGTGCCACCTATCAAGCTGGTTAGCCAATCTGTTATCTTTGTATACCATCTGTTATATCCATCCGCTGACAGGTTTTCCTTATGGACTGCTGAATAGGTATCATGTGCATAGGAACCATCCGGATTTGTCTGGATATTCTTAATTACTTTAATCTGTTGTCTGATCGGTCGTTCCATCACCTTAATTGGGTTTAATCTTGTTCCTTTTCCTGGCAATGTATCTCCATCCTGGAATGTATATTCATCATCTGGATATGTTAAGACCGCGTCTTCAATATAACTGTTTTCTCCAGCTAATTTCTTGTTTTCGTAATCAAGATATGCAAATGCCTTTGCTTTCTTTACATATAGTTCATAAGTACCAGATGATATCCGATCTCCAGCAGCATAACTTGTATTTGATGGTAAGTACTCGATTTCTTCCTGTGTCAGGATATGGTCAGCTTCTGGGACAACTGCCTTGAATTCTAAAGTTTTATTGTCGGTTTCATCTGTATAGTTCTGTCCAAACATATCGGTGTCTGGCATGTCAATGTGGATGATATATTTTCCATCTTCATATCTGGATGGCATTTCTTTCCAATCCTTTTGGATTTCCGTGAATTCTTTATCTACATACACTGGTACGGATTCTGTATCCTGTACTGGATTTCCGTTTTTATCATGGATGGTATCTCCAATCTCATAGCATTCATATACGGTCTGCATTTTTGCAGATAGATTACCAGAGTCATCAATTGTCACATCAGGGACCAAGGTTGCACTGACTTTGATTACTCCTGCCAAAGAAGTTCTCTTGGCTATATTCGTGTATGCTCCGAAAGCGTCACCATTTCCATCAGATGTATATGGTACATAAACAACATAAGGCTGTAAATTGGTTCCACTTGCGTCAAAGTTCAGTCCTCTGTATATGATGGTATCTGTTTCAAAATCAGTTCCAGCAACAGCAAATCCATCTGGATTCAGTGGACATGCAGCATAGATATAAATTGTATAAGCATCAGCACTTTCTTCAATCCTGTCGATACCACCAAATGCCCAGTATGGATGATCCATATAATACTGGATTAGGTTGTAAATCATATCACCATTTGTTATTGGATTACCAGAACTATTGGTCTTACTTAATTCAATGCTGACAATCTGCGGGCCATATACCGTCTTAGATGCATTTGAGCCTGGTGTTACTCCAGATACGCCATATTCGTCATATTCTCCTTCTCTTACGCCTCGTGAGTAGATTGGATATTCAACCTCTGAGTACATTGTCTTTGTTGTACCATTTTCTTTGTAGGTAGTCTTAGGTGTAGTCATTCCAGAAGTTCTTAACGCACTTTCAAGCTTTGCCTTTACAAATCGAATGTAGTAAGTAGAATCCTTACCCATAGTGAATTCAGTTTTCATTGTTTCAAAATCCGGATAAATGATATTACCAGTTCCATCATCTTTTCCCTGGCCTTTTAAGGTTTCATCTATTTTTGACTGATTAAAGTTCTTGATTGAAGCAACTGGTAAATCTGAAATAAAATAGTTTGCCTCTTTTTCATATGTTAAGTAATCATCACTTCCATCACCTTTGAGGATTGGAATTCCGGTTGTATCAGCTTTCTTATAGATTGGGTTTCCATTTTCATCTACTTTTCCGACATTTTCGTAATGGTCTAATACTGGATAAGTACCAGTTTTTGTAGTTGCATCACTTCTATATATTTTCGTTCCCTCTGGTAAGTTTGTCAAGACAACATCGTAGCCACCATTTTCATTTGTGCCTTTTGAGGTAACCTCATAGAACAATTCGTTTTCAAGACCAACACTTTCCTGACCCTGTATATATAAGTTCCTACTAACTGAAACGGATCCTTTACCTTCATTTGTTGTTACATCAAGTGACGCTCCATTGTTTGTCAGTTCTGAGTTCTTACCATTCACAGATAGTTCATATCCCTCACTACGTGATAATTCCTTGATATAATATTCACCCATAAATAGTGGTCTTCCAATCCATGAATTCATATTATTTCCTTCATTATCATCATACAGTCTTTGTGAATCTGCTCCTTTATATTGCCCATCTTCTGTATAATCATCACAGGTCCATGTGGTTCCTATGCCATCATTAAATGTCACATTTGGCTGAACGGCTGTGTTTTTTGCACTTTCCCTAAAAAGGTTGTCTGGAGCACTTGTAGTCCAGTCTGTTGCTTCAATCTTGCCAGCTTCGTAGTTAAAGACACTTCCTGGTGATTCTGTGATGGCCATAAATGATCCATTACCATTTTGGTCAGTAGTTGCTACCGCAACAAGGTTATCCTTTTTAAATACGACATCAGTTTTGCCATCCGGGTGGATGATATTTTCTGCCGCAAACAATCCATATACAGCTCCTTCTAACGTTCCATCTCCATTTGTATCAGTATATGAATCGTAGTCATCATTCTTTCTATCTGCTAAATTGAAGTCCTGTTTGTTGAAGTGGATCTCGCCTTCTGTCCTATGGTCATATACCCTCCAGGCATCACCTTCACCATCCTGGTCATTGCAATGGCTGTAGTTATCATCTGGGCCTGGCTCAACCGCTGCACCGCCAGTAAACTCATCTGTAAATGCCTTATCATAAACGGATAAATATGCTTCTGAATAACTTCCTGTCACATCAGCACTTGCAAATAGGCTGATACTTGGTTTGTCAGCTAATTGTATATAAGCTTCTTCGTATGAGTCTTTTACATCGGTTGACAGTTCTGTTATTTCGTCTGATTCCTCTTCTTGCACGGTTTCATCATCTTCATCAGTAAAGAATACTGTTGAATAATCTTCATATTCATCAGTTGATTCTTTATCATCGTTTGTGATAGTTTCTTCCTCCTCATCAACAACATCGATTGATTCAGTTTCATTAATATCTGTGGTTTCTTTCTCATTCGCATCAGAAGTAGTTTCATTGTTTGCTTCACTTGTCGGTTCAGTTTCATCATTTGAATCTGTTTTTACCGGCTTTGCATCTGATGGTGTTGCTAGATTTTCTTTTTCCTTATTGTCTTCTTTTGCTTCATTCACTTCATCCTTTTTGGCTTCATCATTTGATTTTGGGCTGAAAAACTGTAGCGTATCCATGACATAGGAAGTCAATACATTTTTCGTGTTTGCAAAGAATCCATGGTCCTCTTCCACTTCAATGTTTGATGCTGTTGCAATATTACCTTTATATAAGCTGAATACGGATTTTGGTTTTTCCTCATCCATTGTAAAATTAGAGAATTCTTCTTCATCGTCTCCCTCATCGGCATTTCCATCATTAAAATCATCTAAGCCCACATTATCATTGATTGTGATATCTTTGCTGTATTCATTTGCAAACTTTGATTCTGCACCGGCTTCTGATGAATTAGTCGTGATTACTTCAATTGGTACATCATCTTTATGTATATCATGTCTTATGTATCCTTCTCTTGCTCTTGCTTCTATCCATGTATAACTGTATTCTAAGTTTATGAATTTCTCATATGTATCTTCACAATCCTGTTTACAGGTGGATTTTTCATAAGCCGTGTCAAGGTCAGCACTTGTTGTATTGCCACCATCTGGTGTGCTGCCTTCCTCTCCACCAGAAGTTGATACCTCTTCAATCACACCAACATTGACATCATCCATAATCCAATGGAAATGTACACCATCACGTTCTTGTGACATAGCTTCACAATCATCTCTATATGTCATCCATTGTAATGCAATTTCTTGATTTGCCTCTTTCGCAGCATCAATTTCATCCTGATTTGTTACTTCGCCCGTTTCTTCATCTTCTTCTGGTTCTGGCACAGCTGTAAATACGGGAGCTGGGTGTCCATCACAGAATGTTTTTTCATAATGGTAATTTTTCTTTAAGTCTTCTTCTACATGTCCGCTGTTATCCGTTGTATAAGATCCTACTTTCCTAAAATCATCCCAAATAACCGGGCTGCTTGTATATTTACTTTGCCAAGTGTCATCTCCACCTTTATACAACTCAACCGCTCCATCATTATCTAAATTCACTTCATCTTTGTCATCAAATCTCTCATATAATTCAAAGATTGAATTTTCTAATGGTTCACCAGTCTCATAATCGTATTTATCTAACTGGACATTATAATTTGATTCCATTTCTTCTGTATGACGATAAATGTTAAAAGCTAAGCTTGTGTCTGGATTGCCAGGTGGTGTAACTGGGTCTCCAAGACGGAAACAAGGGTAGACATGGATTGAATTTTGAGGATTAAAAGCTACATGCCGCTGATGCTTTGATGGATCCAAATGCCCTGAATTATGAGTTCCTCCGCAGGAATCACATGTGTATAATTTAAGATAGGCCGCTGCAAATTCCACTGGTGAATCATAACCTACTGCTCCTGCATCGGCAATTGAGTTTTGAGGTATTTCAAAATACATTAATAGTGGTTGAGGTTTATTTCCACCAGTAAAAGTCAAATCATATGCCCAATACCCTTCTTGTGCAATCCATTTACATTCCCAACCATTAGCACCATTATTCATAGATCTCCATGATTGAATACTTTCATCCCATACCATTAAATTACCGCAGTTATTAAAAAAGTCTTCTTTCATTTCAATTCTATAGTGTCCAGTTTCACCTTTAACTTTATATGCTTCATTTGTTTCCATATCCAAAGCGGCTATCTGAACTTGTTCCTTTGTTGGATATTCTCCTTCAAGTAGTGAAATTTCATGCCCAGGTGAATCTTTTGGCCATTGTCCACGGCCGCTCTCACCTGCTTGATAAGAATCATAAGATTGTAACCATGCATTGCTAAGTCTCGGAAGAGCTTGAGGCTTTTTCTGCCAATCAGAGCTAAAAAGTGTTTCAGGATTAACAAGCATAGAAAGAAATGGGTCTCGGTCAATAATTGATTGACCGGCTGCTCCATGTAAAACAGTACCTAATTCTGCTTCTGTCATTGGCACAAAGTTATAACCAGTTGTCAATTCAGGAGCATAATTATGCCAGACTGAATTTTGATATCCTACGCTTGCATAGTTTGCCCAATATTGGGCACCAGCTAAATCGTTTCCGTTAAATGTCTTTGCATTAGTAACCCAAGTAGCAATTGCTGACCAATAGAGTTTTAAGATTTGCTCATCAGAACCAATGTATTGGTGTAGACGTTCAACATTCGTAGTAAGAGCAGCTTTATATTCATCTGTTCCTGGTGTATATGCATTCATATCCAATAATTTATTACTATATTTATCATTTTTAGACCAAGCACCAGATGTGCTAGCATTATGATTATCAATACATACTCCATATGCGGACGAAAAAGCTTCCACTTTCTTTTGACCAATATAAGGTATAATTGCAACTGTTAATAAAGTTATCCCTAAAACAGCAGCACATACTCTTTTTATATTTATTTTTCTCATTATATTATTATCCCTCCATTTATTGAGATTTCTAGTTCTTTAATAAATATGTCAGATATAGAGGAATTAAAAAGTAGATTTATACAATATCTTATAAATTTAACACTTTTGCATATAAACATAAAATATATTCATTGTATAATAAAAAGCTCCTTTTCAAGAGCCTTTTGTACTCCTACTAATGTAGGACTGTATAATCTCTTCTATTTAATAAAAAACTCATTGGAATCAACCAATGAGTTTTTTACTATCTGCTCAATCCACCCGGCTGATTCAAATTGAGAATCTGATTACTTCCCATATACTGCTTACCATCAACATACACGTAGTAAACAGAATGGTCACCATAACCAGTAATCTCACATTTAAGACCCAATGCCGTACATAAAGATCTTGCTGTCATTGCAAATTCAGAACAACGCCCTTTTTTATTAATCAAAACAGCATAATCATATCTAAAACCTTCATCGTAACTTACTGCCGAGGTATCATAAGAGGCTTGAAGCAACACCTTTTTAACTTCCTGAGCTCTTTGCATTTCATTCATACTCTGAAAATCTATCGAATTTAACCAATTGCAGAACCATACATACAAATCATTTTCGTATTTTCTTGCATTGTCATAGTCTTCCTGCGTAGTATAGATATGATTGCCAGCAGCATCTACATATTCGCCTACAGGAGCAGCAAAATACTGGTCCATCTGTCCAGTCAACATTGCCTGTATATTATTATTAGCAATTTCTTGTGATGTGTAGTATGGTGTTGGTAATCTCAAGTTCCAATCATCAATCTTTCCTGCCAATGGATGTGCCGGATCATAATTTGCACTGTGTCCTGCATTACCTGTAGAACCAGCTCCCTGTGTCTGAACGACTCCGTTCACTGTCCAAGCTCCGGAAGAATCCACGATATAACCATCCGGAGTTGTTGTATTGCTGAGCATATAACCATTACCATCAAAGTAATAGCACTTTCCATCAATCCACTGCCAGCCATTACTATACCAAGTGCTATTGTCTGCATTTGTACCATACCACCAGCCAGTACTGTTCTGTTGCCAGCCTGCTGCAAAAGATGTCATACTTGTTCCCATTACCATTGTTGCTGCAAGAACAGCAGCTAAAATCTTTTTTTTCATATTAATCTCCTTTTCTCACATAGATTAATTATCTATGATTATTATAATCTGATAAAGGAGATTTGACAACTACTGGAAATCTAAAATCTTATTTTGTTATGTGACATAGCCACTTTTATATTTAAGTATGATCAGATGAAAATTCCCTTTAGGAATTTCACTTTGTTGCTTATTTTGATTATCCATTTCCATAGAATCAAAATCTCCTGTTATTTTAGTTATTTTAAGATACGGAGAATGTAGTCTCCTGTTATCTTAATCTATAATAATATGTAATTGGGATATGTTGGATAATTTAAAATAATCTGAGGATTATAAAATTATAAGAAATTTCATTTACCTATATACTTTTTGTTGGAAATCATTTATAATGGTTTTGTTCGATATAAATCCCTCGAATGGGACAAGTGGAGGACAGAAAAGTCAGACTTGTTTTGCAACTCCATATGGAGTTCAAACAGCATCTGTTTCCTGGAATAGAAAAGCTCATATGCGTCTTTGAGAGAATCTCTTTACGATGGTTTTCTCACAGGCGCATATGTGCCGAGTATTCGAAAGGAAAAAGATTGAGCAATGATGAATATACTAGAAATTATGCTACTTGTGCTAAAATTCATCGCTGTACTGAGTTCCATTGGTTTTACATATGTAAGATACAGGGACTATAAAGAGCGTCAAAAGAAACGTTCAAAAAATCAGTACAAGAAAAAAGGCTCATCAGATGCTGGAACATCTGACAAGCCAGATAACGGTTGTCATAATGACAACTAAATCTTGCTTAGAGGTAGCAGCTACACCGCTGCCTCTTTTTCAATTACATCTTAACATAATGGATGTGTGAAGTCAAGACAGCAAATCTGCTTACCTAATTATAGTATGTGCGAAATGTGAAAACCAAACAATTTATTTTTTTTGATTTCCATATTTAGCTATTTAAGATACATATGGAGCATACATAGTCTCCTGTTATCTTAATCTATAATAGTATGTAATTTGGATATGTTGGATAATATAAAAAACAAGTATTCAATCATTTCTTTCACAAGTCTGGATATATTTTCTTCATTAATTTCTATTTTCATTCTATATCTCCTCAAAGTTATTGTATTAGAAAATAATAGTTCCACCGGAATTTTTCATATCATCGTCTTTTAACATATCCTGGCACCTTTCCGTTTCAGCCATATACTCTTTCATTAACTCATGTAGTTTCAGGGTTCTTTCTGTATCTTCTATCTGTTTGATTGCAATTTGCATCAATTCTTCAATCGTGACGAATTTGATTTCCGGACCAAATACATCATATTCTTCCATCGGTTCTGTTTTAAACCAAACAGATGGATTAGGATTACACTTTTTCGTGGTTTCGCAGCTTTGCATGTCAAAGTAATGGATTCCTCCAGTTGCTTCGTCCACATAAAGAACATCATGACTATTTGTTCCTACAATATGTTCGTAGTTTTTTGTTTGTACAGTGATGATTGGTATTAACATGTTATTCTCCCTTCTAAGAGTTTACATCAACACATAGTTATCTGTTTCCACGCCTTGTCCAATCCAGCTTCTGGCCACAATCGGCACAATAGTTTGCTCTCTCGTAATCAATCCCTACAATTCCACTACATGATGGACAAATAAAAATATCGTATGTAGGGCAGGATGAGTTTCCTCCACACAACGGCTTCCTTGGAATATCTCTTTTTTGTACTTTTATTTTTGATTTTCTATTCATATTGTGAACTTCCTCCATATTTATCATGAATTCCAACAAGATACTCATTCTTTATTTTTCGATGATAATATAATTAGCCGCCTCTATTTCCTCATAACTCCATTCCTGCTTGTTTCCATCAACCCATTCTAAATTTTCACTTTCGCATTCTCCGCAGGCGGTTCCGCCAAGCTGCATCAGCATTAGGGCACCACAGTCCATACATCTTACAAAATCTCCTATGTGATCTGAGCTCAAACAATCTGTATAAACATACACAATCTCTTTTATTTCCATATTATTTAATCCTTTCTTAATTATGTTCTGTATATCTTCACAGCTTCATTTTCTTAGTTTAAGCTGTCAAAATATGCTTTTGCAACCTGTAATAATTTATTTTTTACTTCTTGTGGTGCATGGCTACTTACTGAAAACTTTACGCTTTCATTTGGCCCGTTATCATAAAGAGTCATTCCTTCATAATATTGATAATTTAAAGCACAAATTAAGATATAACTATCCCGGCTTTCTACGTCATCACATTCCTTTTCAATAAGCGCATTGTTTCCTTTTTTCTCTATTATATTCATGACTAATTCCCGTCCTTTCGCCCTTCTTTCTCATTATTTATGATATTAAGTTTCTCTAGTACCATGCTGCGAAACCAGCTGGCAACACATGCGACCTTATCGCTGTCATGATTCAAATCCGATATATCATACCCATTTGCAATCTCTAAGTAAGTTTCCTTTAACACCTTTTTTAGTTTCTCTTCTTCAATCATCTATTTTCTTCTTATTCATTTTTTTTAGGTTCGAACATCCTCAATAGCACAGACATAAATCTTAATGCCTATAATATAGTTATTTTCATATACGTATTCTGTATTTGTATAATTTAATCCAGTTTCCTTTTTCTTCTGTTCTACAATTTCCTTATCATAATTCTTCTTTAAATCGGATTCATAGAATGTGCCAACTAAAATCCCTTTTCCTTTGATATAAGATTTCATTCATCCTCCACATTCTCATCTAAAATCTACAAAACAGTATCTTGTGATACACACAGGAGCTCTGAAGATAAAAGACAAACTCCTTCCCATTTCTCTGATTCTGGATCAATTGTTTTTCTAAGTTCTTTCAAAGTACAAATGATATCTTCTGAGCAGATTTGATTATTCATTGTTTCCTTCTTTTATCAATTACTCGATTAAATAACTGTAATCATGTTGCATAAATTCCTTTACATCTTCTTCTGACATCAATACTGCCATCTTCTCAATTTCTGTTATATTGGTTATACAAGTATTGATCATTTCTTGCTCTCTATATTGATTTGGAGTTTTCCAATCTATGTCACAATCCCAATCCATATACTCTGAAGCGTTCATAATCTTTTCATTTGCGCTATCCAAAAAGGCGTATTTAATGATACCGTTTGAAGTAATATCAATTAGACATTTTCCATCGTTATTAGCTTGCGTCTCAAACATATACTCATTTAGTGTACATTCCCAATCATAATCTTTGAACTCTTCTAATATGTCTGCGCTAATAACCACATCGATCATGTCAAAATTCGTTTCAAGAATCCTATGCATTTTCTTTTTGATGTTAAATTTATACTCAATATTTTCAAGTATCCATTCGATTCCGTATCTTACACGACTTATCATTCTTTCAGAATAATTCCATCCAAAATATCTTGCGATTATTTCTTTATTATCACCATTATCTTCATATCTAACAAAAATCTGTGACCTTTGTCCCATAATTAAATCCTCTCTTTCACCGTAGAAATCATTATTTTGTCTGCTCAATTTAAACATTTATCCTTATCACGGTCATTCTTTGAATCTGATTCATCAAAGGTCCCAACTAAAATCCCTTTACCTCTAATATAACCTTTCATTCATCCTCCATATTCTCATCTAGAATCTCCAAAATAGTATCTTGTGATACACAAAGAAGTTCTGAAGATAAAAGACAAACTCCTTCCCATCTCTCTGATTCTGGATTGATTGTTTTTCTAAGCTCCTTTAAAGTACAAATAATATCTTCTGAACAAATTTGGTCATTCATTATATCTCCTTTTTCTCGTAGTCTTTTATTGTTTTCATTTAAACGACTCCGGTAATGGTTGCCAAGCTAATACATTATACCGATTATCATTTTTGTCATGCCATTCTCCATGCCCAGCATAAGTTAATGTTGTGCTTTCTAATGCTCCTACAATCGTAACATTATATTCTTTCATTTCAGCGTCTGATTTCGGTTCATCTGGCAGACATACCTTTGCTGAGATCCATCCGCTCACAATACCGGTTCTTTCAGCGAAGCTTTTTACTCTGTGCATCATCTCGTCACAGTGACTATGTCCTTCTTCCCATCCATCATCACAATCATCATTATATGGGCAGCCAAAACAAGCAAGTTCTCGTAATAATTCATTCATTACTTTTCTCCTTTTCTCTTAATTTTTTGACTCAATTAAAAAATCTCTCAACTGCTTATGCGCTTTTAGCTCCTGTTCTCTTAATTCCCTTAGTTCAATTGCCAAGTCTTTTAATTGTTCACGTTCTTTCCTCAATTCTTTTAGTTCAATTAACCAATTTCTTAACTGTTCGTGTTCTTTTTTGCAAAGCACACACTCATTCCACCGGTCCTCACTCAAAATACCATCTAAGTGTTCGATTGCCTCATTTAAGTTCATTTTTATTCCTCCTGCTTTGATTTTATAAAAACAGTATGTTATACAAAATGGAAACATAAGAAACCTAAGGCTTTTAAAACAATGACAAGCCAATTGCTTATTGATTGTTCAAACAAAAAAGACCATTTTTATATAGTCTTCTTTATTTTTATGTTTCTTATTTTTACAGCCAGCAAAGTGACTGTGATTTTAATCAAAATATGTTTTTAGATTCACTATATTGTTTCCACAACACATTATAAATGAATCTTCATCACTTGCTGACATTATTTGTGTCTCGCTAATATTTAGTAGGTCTTTAAGTTCAGTCATGCCTTCCTGATTTGGGTTAAATATTGCGATTACATTGCTATTATTCAGCAACAGGTTTATTTTTATCAAATCTAATGTATCTGTTTTTTTTATAGAATTTAATATATCTGAAGTCTTAAAACACAATGTTGGAATTCCATATAGCATTCTTGCACGTTTATAAAAGCTTGACAGATGGTCCATACCGCTATAAGTCTCATATAACAATTCTATAGAGTCAAGGTATATCCAGGTATACTTATGAACATGGCTATTAATTATCATTTGGTTATATATTTTCTCAAACAGTATAATATACGCCAATGTTTTATTTTTCCCTGACAATTTACTTATATCATAAATTGTTAATCTATTGTTTTTATAATTCGGTTGTTCCTCTGCGGAAAGAACTGGATATAAATTCAGTCCGCAATCTAACATGTTAGCAAAATATTCCACATCCTTATTTTCTGTCCTTCTTAATACCTCTAGTAAATTGTGCAATGTGGGAATTCGTCTTTCTTCTTTTTTATTTAGAGAACCATTTGTTTTTGCAGCTATTATCGCTTTATCGAGATATGACCTTAATAAGGCATGCTGTATAGTTGTCAAGCTTTCGTCATTTAAAACATCGAAGATACTACATATAAATTCTTTCTTTCTCGAAGTTAAATCAATATAGTAGTTATAATCCTCATAATCAATTAGTTGATTATTAAAAATTTTATCTTCTGGCCCTATACTTATATAATTACCATTATATTTTTTAGCAAAATCATAAGAATATCCCTCTGTGTCAATTACAATGATGTCATCCTCTGTTGATAACAGAACTTGTTCCATTTCATTGATATAATGTAATTCAGTTTTATTTTTAGGATTACTTAAAATGGTTGCATTAGGTGACGATAATTTTTTTCTATCAATCCAAAATAAATTATTATTATAGTCACAGCCATAAATAAATCCACTATTTGGTGAATCATAATAGGAAAACGGTATTATTTCTGACAACTCTTTTATAGAGTATATGCTATTTTTGCCTGATGAAAAACATTTACATTGGCTTCGATATTGTATATGTTTATCGCCTAATATTTTTTTTAATTCTTTGCAGACTGTAGTTAACTTATTATCCGAACCAGCATGTACTGATAATTTGATATCTGTTTCATAATATATTTCATAAGGTTCTTCTTTGTTTCCTTTTTTTAGCAGATGCCTTACAACATCTTTTGGAGATAGCCTTTTAAAATGGATATCAATCATTAACTGATCAGTATCAATTGATGCAGCTAAATCGATTAGTTGTTTTATTTTTTTCGGATTATTAGAGTTTATATGATATTCTTTTTCAGGGTGTTCCATGATATTATCTATCTGGCTTACATTTTCTATCTGTACACCTATGTACCGTAAATATGCCTCAAACGCGTTCACTTCTATCATATCCTGGCAGTCTTCATCTTTCTCTTTTGATAGCATCAGAAATATTTCTTTCTTTATTCTATTTGTTCCTTTGACGTAATCTATTATTCTTTTATTATATAAATCCCTCAAATCTTTGTATTCATCTTCTTTTTCTGATAAAACACATTTTTCTTTTATATCTGTTTCTGGGACTTTAGTATATAAAACTATCATATTAGTTTCTCTATTTTCAACACTACATAAAAAATCTTCATATTGTGATTTTATGTTAGTTTGGTTGTCTGCGGAGATATCATTAAAGTTTATATCCAGTACTTTGTATATAAGAGATTTTTCGTTCATTTTATTTTCCTTCCCATACTTGTTTACTTATAATATGAGAGAAACGATTGTATCCCATTATATTTTAGGATATTATACAGATATTTTTAACATATTATATTTGATTAAAGACATTTGGAGTATAGTTCTTTGTCACCACCTCAATGCCGAGGTTTACTATGATGGTACCCTTGGCATTAAGGGTACTTCTACTCTAAAGGAGGCCCTTAAAATGATTAAGGAAACATTATTGATTACTGCTGTTCATGCTTTTTTACCACAGGCCTTTGATTTTGTCAAAGCTTCTAGTGCTTATGAAAGAGAACTCAATAAGACAAAACGATATGTTGAAAAAATTGGAGAGATTGACCTTTTGGTATCTGGAAAGAAAGATGAGACAGATTACAGCGCTACTCTGGGAGAGAAAGCTGAACGTGCAGCTAAGACTGTATTTGCACTTAACCGGTTATGTCGCGATACGTATGGAGAAGGATTCATCGACTGTGACCATTCTATTATAGATATTCGTGAGAAGCAGGACCTGATTTGTGAAGTTGACTCTATATTAAGAGGAATTAAGCCAGTACGTAAAAAGATTGCAAAGTAAATAAAAAGAGCGAGATACTTACTCGCTCTTTTCTTTAAATCTATTAATTTGTTTCTCTGTTCTTATGAGTTCTTCTGTAATAGCCTCTTCTCCGTCATGGTGGTCTCTTAATGCTTCCAGAGCTTCATATAAATCATCTTCCGTCAGTTTTCCATTCTGACGCTTTAACCCAATCCTTGCAATCTTTTGATCAAAACTTTCTTCTACAGATTCCAATTTATTTTCCAATTTGGAAACCTTAACTTTTAATTTATCTTCAATGTTAATTATCTTTTCCATATTATCACCTCTATAGATTATAATTGTAAATGAGTTGATTGTAAACCAAACTCAAGCAATTAATTATATTAAGATTTTCATCTCAATCTGTTTGCTTTATTTTCGGCAATTACAGCCTCTTTATGAATTTCAACAGAGTCGTGTAATTCTTTCATACCCTGAATGACTTCCATTACATCCGCTTCTGTTATAGGTTTCCCGTTTTTCTGTTTATCGAATTTTTTTACGATTGATTCATACTTTTGATCTTCTATCTCTGATTCTTTGTAAAGTTTTTCTGCTTTCTCTTTAAAGAAATCTTCTGGTTTTACAATTTTATTCATATTTTCACCTCTATTATTTGTTTCTGTTTTATATATATTATAGGTGTAAACAATCTGATTGTAAACCAAATGCAAGTAATTATAGAATATAAGTATTCTTACAATGCTGAAAAGGATCAATTTATTCTTTGAAATTCGTCTTAGCAGTATCTAGAAACACTTTCACCTGTGTAGGAGGGATATGGTATAGCAAGTTAAACCATTTTTCTAAAAGAGGGAAGGCACATATGATAACCTATAAAGTCCTTCCCACACACGTGGGAGTAATCAAGATTCATTTTATATGGGTCATCCAATACTATATGTCTTTATGATAATTTTTCCAACAAAAAAGAGGCCTGATATAGCCTCTTTTAGATTTACAAAAACTTAGCAATCTCCGGGATTTTCCTTATCCAGAATTCCTTGAAAGCGTTTTCTGCCAATGGACTCATCCCATATTTCTTTTTGTACAAGTTACAAATAGCATTCCACTTTTGATTGGTCTCTCTGATAATTGCACAAAAGGATTCATTTCTTCTTGCATTTCTTTGCTTTTGAATCACGCTGACTTCATCACAAAGTGCAATCAGCAGTTCGATTGTATATTTTAGGTCTGTTCCATCATTTAATACTAGCTCATCATATTTTTCGAAATACTCTTTTGCCTTCATACTATAATCTCCTTTTAATCTTTCCACGCATCTTTATTTACAATGATTCCGGTGACTATACCTAATGCAAAGTAAATAATAGACAAAACTCTTTTATCGATTGTCCCATCGAAAAAAATATGATTAATTACAGTCATTCCAATCGAAAGAACTACACCTGCAATAAATATTAATGCAAGCTTTACAATAATCTTTACAAAGTTCTTTTGCATACTATATCCTCCATATATTCTTGATGAACATAGTATGTATTTTATTTTTGTGGCAAAACAAAAAACCGTTAAGTCATACCATAATATTAACAAACATAATTTTAATCAAAGTGAGGTATGAATAGTGAGAAAAGGATTAGGGTAGGGTGGATTGTTTTTATAGGAGGCATCATTTTAGCATTTTATATTGGTGTATGGGTCTATACTGTGTCAAATCTACACCTGTGTATCGGAGTACTACTCGGCTGTAGTGAAACCTTTGATATAGAAGCGGTATTCGGTGCGAAAATAGGAATTACAATTATAAAATTTATATCTGCTTCTTATGTAGGGTGTAATATATTTTATATAATTGGACGTATTGCCGCTTCTATTTATAGTTAATAAATATTCTTATACATCTGTAAGCTTAATTTTAACAAAAAAGAGAGCTTATGCTCTCTTTTAATCTGTTTTTATGCAAATTTAATTTCATCTACTTCCTTAAACAATATATTTAACTTCTTGTATATTTCCTCTGGATAATTATATATGTTTTTTAGTAATTGTTTTTCCTCTTTATTTCTATAGAGATATAGATTAGCAAACTGTGTATCCTTAAATTTTATCAGATACTGGATTACTTTATCAATCATCTTTGCGGATTGTTCTGAATTGCTATATACTCCATCAGGGAAGATAAATCGTTTCAAGTAGGCGTCACCTACTCCGTCTACCTTCAGGAAATAGTAATTACTATAATCCAACCTAAATGTCATATTATTGTCTTCCAAGAAATTACAGAATTCGTCCATTGTATGAAAGGTTTGCCCATTGTAATTGCTACTGAATCCATTAATAGTTTCTTTGAATTTCTTTGCCCTTAGGGCCATACATTTATAATATATAAGCTTTCCATCAGACTTATGTATAAATTCATAATCATCACAATACTCAAAAGACAATGACAGCTTACACCCGTTTTTCAGTGTAGTCATGAACTTAGCTTCTTTTATAGTTGATTCTTTAATCTCATTTATAACAACTTCCCACCCAAGCTGTTTAGTAGCTTTCATTATATTATTTAGTTTTTCTTTATCCGTCATAAATATCTCTCCTACTTATTCGCTTACTTATTTTTCTTTAGGATGCTATAATAGTTCATTTTTAGGATCATTCACTATCATATTCTCTTGTCCTAATTTTTCTTGCATATTATTCTGAATGAAAAAACTCATTCCATTACCAAACAATCGATTCAGTTTGCATCCTGATTGAATGGTATATTTTTTTAAGAAGTCTTCTTCCTTTTTTATATTGCTCTCGATAGCTTCAAAACCATATTCCTTTAATGATGTATAAGGTTCATCCCTGGATACGATAATTCGCTTAAGTCCTTCCCGGTTATGACAGACATAAATGTAATTATTTTTATATAACCATTTAAGGAATGATTTTAACCGCTCATTCTCCTGTTCTTTTAGGACTTCCTGGTATACTTCATCGATAATCCAGTCCTCATTCAGTACATTTACTACTTCTCCAACCGGAATAGGCTCTTTTGTATAGGTTCGTTTTGCTTCTACGCCGATTGCGTTTTTACACATCTCTTCATACTCAATCCTTCTTTGGTACCCATCCTCAATATTTTCAAAATCCAAAATATTGATTCCGGAAATATTTGTATAATATCCTATCAACTGGCCTCTACGAATGGCGACATACACAGTAAATGTTTCTTCACACTCCGGACATACCTGTTCAAACTCATAAAAATAATTACGGTTTCCTTTATCGATATAATCTCCAACTTTAAAATCCTGCATCAAGCATTCATAGTTTTTTGTCTGTTCATATAATTTTACCTCACTCCCACAATTCGGACATTGAGTTGTTCCTAAAAATGTATCAAACATTCCCATTTATAACTTTTTCCTTTCATTAGATTATATAAGGAGGCTAAATTTAAGTGTGCGATGCTTCTTAAACTTATATACTCTCCTGTTTTCATAGTTACAAATAGTATGGATTGTTTTTCATATATTTAAATAATAAGAATCACAACACATTGCCATATCAAAAAAAGAGCAACTGCTCTTTTTTAAGATTCTTTAAAATACTCATATAGAAGTTTAATTTGTATTACTTTTATCTTCTTCCAATCGCCATTTCTCCTATCGAAAGTTTCGTAAGCTTGACTATAGTACGCATCCTTCCAAGGTTTTTGATTGTGGATAATGGAAAGAAGGGCTGTCCTGAAAACGTGAATCAGAGATAACCTATAAACAAACATTCTAAATAAGCTCGCCTTTTGGCGGGCTTATTCCTTTACCCGTGATAAAATTTGAGGGAATTTATTTCGCTTTCTTATTTAAAATTTTAGGCTTAAGTTAATTATAATATTATTATTGGAAAAGCTTCTTTTTGTGTATGCACAATACCCATTTCCTGTATACCTATATCAAAGCCTTGTTTTCTCATCTCCTTACTAATAGGTAACAACTGATCCAAGATATCTCCAAATCTAAACTCGTCTATTATGCTTTTTAACTGTATATGGACTTTATCTGCGTCTTTTAAGTAAGGGATAAACTCTCCTAACCATGTTACTTCGTATTTAGAAATGTCATTTAAATCTGTTATCATATAAGTCCCATCGAACGTCCTCTCTCCAGGTATCTTATAACTATTCAGTAAGGTTATTAGAGCTTTAGCTCTATTCTTGTCATATTCTCTATCGCATTTTTGAATTAATATCTTCCTATCATTACGATATTCCCACCATGAAGGAACTCCTGATGGAATTGTAAATGAATCTGTTGGAAAGTAGCCATCATATGAATATGCTTTTGATACTTGTTTATATATATAATCATTGATGCTTTGAGTTGGCTTCAGTTCTTTATTTTTATATTCACTTTTCGGCAGTAGATTATATAAATTAATAAATCGTCCATCCTGCTTACCAAAATATATAATCTCCTGTTTTTCTGGCGTGAGTATATAGTGGTCAAAGCCAGAGGCCATATATGATAATAATGCTGCTGTATGCTGATATCCATTCATCCTTCCAAACAGATGTCTCGGTAACTGATGAATTGACAATACAAAGTCATCTATATTATTTCTATAGTCAGGGATCGATCGTTTCATTAACCACTCCGTCAATAAATACGACTGCATCATTGTATCATATTTCACATCAAGAAATGGCTTTAAACCTATTGGGAGCTGATTCTTATTTAGCACCACAAAATCAAGTACCTGCAATCCTTCTGGATATAATGATAAGTCAATCTTAAGAACCTCTATATTTTTATACTTTAATAAGAATTTCATCTCTCACAGTCCTCAATGTTATGCACTGGCCATATCTTCTGCACATCTGGCAACATGCCAAAACTATAATCTAATTCTTCACATGCTATTTCGTAGCACGACTCATTTATCTTAAATTGTTCATAGGTTTCCTGCACAATTTGCTTAACCATTTCTTTTTCTGGTATACTGCAGGACTTAATATCAGCCATATTAAGTTGGTTTTTCCTATTTGCTGAAAAAGGTTTCATATCATTCATATCTATATTATCGTTTTCTCTATTCCATCCAAGACATGAGCCTGAATCAAATATTGGTGCAAACTTAATAACCTGCAGAGATTCCGCTTCTCGAATAATACCAAAGTTTTTTTCATGTCTATCTGTGTTATGAAGAATATGATCAAAAATAATCATCCTGTCTACTTCTTTCTTCATTCCCATGTTCTTAAAAATATTGTATAAGCTCACTCCTCCTGTATTTTTATTATCTTTTAGTAATTGAAGTGCATTAACAAATTCATGATTTGTGTCCTTTATGAAACAGTCACATGCACAGGCGATTTCATTTCTACTCTCTATTTTAATAGGAACATACAAAACATGCTCTATATTCATTAATTCGGCAACCTTTGATGCAACAACTTCGTTTGCACTGAGCAAATTATTTCCATTTGAATTTGTTCCTAAATCACCAAATTTTATTAATGTAGGTATGCCATCCAAACTCACCCAAACTTTCTTAAGTGCACCGTCTGTTGTTAAATCTGGTAAATTATAATTGATTACCTTCATGTTTTTATTCCACATTAAATCAGCTAAATCCGAAGAAAAGCCGTTTGTATGATAGTTTACATCGTTCCATGAAAACTGGTTCATTTCATCAGCTAACCAATAACAGTCAGTCAAGCTTACTGCCAGACTCTTTATCTTAGCTTCTGAAATAGTACAGCCTAATGCCCTCTCAATCTGCTCAATATTTTGCCTCTCTCTTGGTATACTTCGCATTTCATTCCAACTTGATAACAGACGGCTGCTTAAAGCAGGGTATTCCGTTTTTGTTCCGACAGGCATATGTTTTGTATTGATTATTATACCAACAGAATGAATCATATTTCCAATCATGTTTATTTCTGCAACTGGGATATCTTTATGCATTAATAATTTTTTCAAAATCTTCCTCCTAGTATTTTAATATAATACTATTATGATATAAGTTTTTTATATAATCGAAAAACGCGTAAACAAAAAAAGAGCAAAATAGGTTTGCTCTTTTTGTTTTATCTATATTTATCTACTCCTGTTATGACCATACCATCCAATTTCCCAACATGTCTAATGATGCTACGCTTGAAAGATTAAAATGTTTTGAATATGGATCCATGTCCATTGGTAATTCGTCTATCCGGATATACTGTCCATTCGGCCAAAAAATAATTTGAGTATCTATTTCATCTAATCTATTTAGGCTTATATCCATTTTTCCTCGGAAATAGGTACTATTCTCTTTTAGTTCTTCTACTGTAATCAATTTCCCTTTATTTAGGTATTCAACATTTTTTAATTCCTGATACCACTGGCTATTGCTATTTATATAAGGACACATATCTAGAACAACAGTTTTTGTGTTGAAAATAATCTCAATTTTATAATTGTCTTTTATTTCGATTTCTTTTGCGACTCCGACATCTTCCTTTTCAAATGTGTTCTTCTTTATTTCTTGATTATCTTCAATATATAAGGTTTGATAACGATAGTAATTCGGTGGAAGATCCATCAAATCGAAGGCAGGCCCATCATAATATTCATCATTACCTTTACAAAGGAATATGTCTGGTACCTGAAAATATGCATCTACGGACAATTCATTTGGCATCAAATTCGATATGACTTTTCCATGTGAATCATAATAGTTGATGGGCCATCTTTGAAAGCTTTCAACCATAAATACATTTTTTTCATCTGTATAATAATCTTCCCAATATTCATTATCTCCCGTTTTAAAATGGAACATATTTAATGGCAGATATGTCTTACCTCCGTCAAACGAATATAGTTGAGGAAATAAGTGAATCAATGAAATATTCAGTGTTTCTAAGATATTGTCCACATCCATTGGTTGAATCATTTTCTTTCCACATTCATATTCATATAGACGGTCTGGGTTAATTTCCGTTTTATACGACATTTCAAAGAATGATAGTTTTAACATATGCCTGAGCACAAACAAGCTATTTATGATATCATTATTTTTTCCATACCATACAATTTTACCATCTACCGTTTCCGGTCGATATTTACTGCAATAAGTATCTTCATCATCTTTCATTCTCTGAAATAAGAGTTCCTCATCTATAGAATAGGCTATAATAAATCTTTTCATTATTGAAATAGGAACATTTCTTTCACGAGACAAATATCTATTTAAGGCCCTGCGACTACAACCAAGTTTATTGGAAAGCTGACGTTTTGATACTGCCTTTAAACGCTTTTGTAATATTTCTACAAATAAACCCTTTGTAAAGTCATCAAAGAAATTATCCAACGTATTCTCTCTCTGATTAATTTCCATTTTATATGTCCCTTCATTAGCTTCTCAATATTAATCCTATTTTATCTAACATGGTATCTATAGTCAATTGTGCCGGGAATTAATTTTTCAGGTGATTAACAATAGATTTTTGGTCGAAAGGAAAAAGAGCAAATAAATTTGCTCTTAGTTTTGTATTAGTTCTTTTCGTCCATTTCCTTTTAACTAACAATTATTTTCTAATAAGACTGCACGATAATATAGGCATTCACAAGCCAAGTCTTCATTTTCGTCATTAATTGGTTCATCATTAATTGCTTCCCATAAGAGATTTACAATTTCGTCCTGTGTCTTGTTTTTTCTTAAGTCTTCGATTGAATCATACTCTTCGTCTAAATAATAAAACCAATAATCTCCAATCCAGGCAACCAGTTGGTCATCGTCTGTTGGCTTATCTAAAATGATAGTTCCATTTTCTATCCCATTTTTTATTAGTTCCTTGCTTATTCGTTCTTTTAATTTTGTACTCATTCTCCCTGCCTTTCTGTAGCTTCACGTTCTTCTTTCCATTTTCGACTATCCAGGATGAATTGCCGATATTCTTCGTAATTCTTAAAAGTAAGGTACTTTCCATGAAAGACATCAAAACATGCTTCTCCATTTGCCATCTCGTACTCATTGGCAGATACGATAATATAAATTTCTTTATCGTCATTAAATTCCAATATCGTTTTAAAAAGGGCCACTTTTAAATCCACAATGTTGTCGACACTCAAACCGGAATCAACCGCATCAAGCAAAATCCATCTCTCGTTTGATGTGTTTCTTTGTTCCTTGGGTTCTTTATCTAAAGCTGCAGCAAACGCGTCTGCCAACGCTTTTGTTCTTGTTTTATACTTTCCTGTACGAACAAAATCACCTATCTTCCTAGCTAATTTCATTGTGTTTAAAACAATATTTTCTCCTTCTGAAGAGCTCATACTAGCAGCCATAAATTCAAAATCACCCGTGGTACAGCTTTCAGAACGGGAATTTCTTCCGCCTTCCGTTAAATTATCAAAACGCATGACCGGGATATGATTCTTTTTTAGATTTTCCTGGATATTTTTCATAAACGTAGTCTTACCGATTCCGTTGCATCCAACTAATACTGTCACTCCTGGATTTAATGTGATTGTTTTTTTCTTAAATAAATCAACTCCTGTGTCGTATGGATCTTTCCACAAAGTTATCTTTCTACTCATAATAGGCCTCCATTACTCATTATTTTTATATAATATGTTATTTTATTATAGGTTTAAAAAAAGAGGCTTAATGCCTCTTTTTTATCACGCATACAGAGCAGCTACTAATTCCTCTTTTGTAAGCGATTCAGCATAGCTACATGGTGCTTTTGTTGCCCAAATTTCATCTTGGCTCCATTTGTGACACTGCCCTTTTTCTACCATTCCGACTAAAGGCTCATATTCTTCTAAAAAGCCTTCAAAAAAAGGACATTCTCCACAGTTTTTCACCTTACAGATAACACATTTCATTATTTTTCCTCCAATATTGTCTTTTGTTACTAGTATTATGGAGATGTTTCTCTCACACTATAAATCGTCTCTCAAAACTTCTGGCTTTTCTCTATAATTTTATAAACAAAAGGAGCCTTATCTAGGCTCCTAATTTACTTTATTAACTCTTCTACATAAGACTGATTAACAGTCATAAATTTGGGATATTCTTTTAAATCCTCTTTGGTGCAGTCTTTTAAAATCATATCATAAATTGGCTTTGGTGCTAAAATCGCCTTTTCTTCTTTTAACATGATAAATACACAATTTTCGTTTTCTATCTCACAAAATAATAACTCAGAATTTAAGTTATTTATTTCAGAAACCACCTTTTTCATTATTTCTACTACAATATCGTTTAGTCCAGCATCGAAGATACGAATCTTTTCTATTAGTTGGTTTATATCATCAACTTTCCTTAGTGAATAACCTGATTTTGTTATCTCTTTCAACATATCTTGCGGATAATCTTGCAACATACTGATCATATATTTCTTGTTCATATCATGGTATAGGAAATCATACACACAATCCGTTTCTTCTTTACAATGTGGGCAGATTGTTTTATAAAAGGTATTTGACAATATCTCTTCCTTTTTTTCTGGATTTAACTGCGCATTGATGCTATCCCAAATCTTGATATTATATTGCTTCTTACAAGCTGGACAAACAACCTCTGTTGTATGGTATTTAGACATTTTTCACCCTCCAAACATTTGTTCGATATATCCATTTTACCATATTTTTAGAGGATGTCAATACGGACAAAATCATTATCCTTATTGAATAAACAAAAAGTCATGCTGCTGCATGACTTTTTATATGTCTTACTTACTGATTATCTATATCAGCTTTCCAACAATCATTTTTGACATCGTAATATTCTATTTTTATATTCTTTTTTTCTTCTGGCTCCAAAGCAGCTGATATATAATCAATCACGTTATATCGAATTAAATTTGTCCTTATAGAGATATTGTCCTTGATATCTATCTTTGATTGGACCATATAACTTAAGCCATTTTTATCCTCAACGTTATAATCAGCTTCGGCAAATGACATATCTGTTAGGTTTTTGTCAGTAATTCGATTCATCTCTTCATCAAAAAAGCGAATCTGCAAATAAGAACTTTTTTCTGGTACTGGAATATGAGCCTTATGTAAAATCCTAATCCCTTCTGTATACAAATCGAATGCTGCTAAACTGGTAATCTCCATTATGTATTCTTTGATAGTAGTAGGCTTTTCACGTTTATTTTCTAATACCAATTTGCTTCTGTTCATATTGGGCACACTGAATAAAACTTCAACGCGATTTGAATAAGCACATACAATTTTGGCATATTTGTCTACTCTCTTTTTTATATCCATTTTCTTCCTCCGCATTCCTTTAATTTAACAATTTGGACTATGAATCTATATTATAAGTATGTATGTTTCACTGTGTTTTTCTACAATATTATTTCTGTTTGCTCTGGTTTACAAATCACATACTATATATTATAATTAATAAAGGAGATGAATGAAATGACAATATTAAAAATTGATGATTATAAAGAAAAGAGAATTAGTGAGTTGAATGCTCGATTAGATGAGATATCTGAGCTTGTACGCCTAGATACTTCTGTAAATCTAATCGGAAGACATGATACTTTTGCCATGAAACTAAAAGAACAACAAGTAGCATTGAAAAAACAGTATTTCGATGAATTAATTGCAATCGAATGTGAACTAGCAAAGCTTCAAGGAAGAAGAAATCTTTTTGAAGAAGATGAAGAATAAAAAAGGATGATCCCACAAAGTGGTTCATCCTTTTTATGTAGATTACAGTACAGCTTTATTGAGCTTTGTTGCATTAACCGCCTGATATAACTCACGCCAAACACGACGTGCATTTGCTGGAGTCATATCTTCTTTTTTTATGAAGCTAATCAGCCATAATCCAGTACGCTTTTGAACTTCATCAGCGATGCTGAATAACTCATTAAAACTTTTTTTAGCCTGGAGATCTGCAAAGCTGGATTCACTTCTTTCCATTACGATCTGTTCAGGTGAACGCCTCATTGCCCTCGATCCTGATAACCTGACTTCATTTTCTTTAAGAAAGGTCAGATTCAGACACATTTCCTCCACGCTTACTCTCTCCATCTTTGTCATCTGCGCCACTGCTGCTACATTTACCTTAAACATGATGATTCTCCTCTCTGCTCATTATAAGCAACCCATTATAATTGGAGAATATATCTCTCCATTCGTCTATTAACAAAATTATTATGTAAAAATAAAATAGAGGATAATTAAAAAACAGGACCTATGTTGGCCCTGATTTAATATCTACATACGTTATTTTTTACATATTATAATACTCGTCTCCCATGTATACATCTAAATCCATCATAACTTGTTTCCATTCGTCTGTATATGGTACTAACAAACCTCCACTGATTTTTAATCCATGCATAAATGTTATCTTTCCTACATTTCCATCCATTCCTTCTGTAGCCCAGCTGATTTCTATTTTTCTATTTGCGATTTCAGATAATCGCTTTATGATATTAATCGGTACATTACAATCTGTCTCGAATAAAACTATATTAGAACCAACGATTTGGGTTCCACTCGCATTCCTAAAGACATTCCAATTGTTTTCTCTCCAATTAATGATGTCATCTTTGCCTTCAATATATTTGGGTTCCGGAATGATTTTATTAAAATCAATGTTTTTATCAGTAAAAATGTCAAGACCTTTGAAACCGCCTTCAATTGCTATTTTATTATAAACACAATTTGACATATCTATCTCCTTCTTTATTTTTATATATAGTATGGGAAAAGATTATTTTTTACAAATATTCTAATGAATATGATTGTATAATAGTTTCACCAAATTGGTGAAACATGTAAAAATATTGAAAGAAAAGCCCTCCTAAGAGGGCTTTTATAACTTATATTCTCACATTGCACACAGTAATTCACCACGATACTTTTCACAAAAATATGTTTATGTGCTACAGACAATGCAATTTGCTGATTTGGCACATAAACCAGAAAAATAATTGGGTCATCAGTCAAAACATCTGTTGGACTATTAACTTCATTTTTAGCGGGATTCCTGTACTTCGATTATACTCATAAAATTTCATATAATTAATCTCACCTCATTTTTCCAAGAAAAATCCTTTGTGGCAAAAACCTGTTACATCTGACAAATAATCAGATATCATATCCTCATCTTCATTTTCCAGCTCTGGCGGAATCATGATTTCTTCTGGTAATGTTTCCAAGTCTCTTTCATCATCCACATCCCATTCAATATTTACTGCTCTCATATTCTTCTCCTTTACTTTATATTAAAAACCAACTTATTACTGATTGAATCTGAAATCATATCCATCAACATTGAATTCAATGTACATTCTTGTTTCTAACCCTGAATCATCATGTACATATACATCACAATCGTATGTAAAATCTCCTACTTCTTCTTTTAGTCTGCAAATACCATTCATTATCTTTTCATATTTATCTAATGCTGTTTCCTGAGCATTTTCAAAATGGTTTGCCGCTTCTTCTTTTGTTAAAAAGCAATTTTTATCTGCTCTATAAAGCATTTTTTCCTTAAGAATGAAGTACCCATTATCATAAGGTTCGTATCTATAATATTTTTTCTTCTCCATATATTTTCCTCTCTAAACGTTAAATTTATATCTCGCTTGCATATTCTTCCTTATTCATCTGGCATGGATGAGTTATGCCTTAACTCACTTTCCGCTTTGTACATTTCTGTGATTGCTTTTGCCATCTCAGTTTCTGCTTTGACTTTTTCTATACTAAGTTTAAAAATTTTGATTACAGTCAGGCATATAAGCCCTACAGTAATACAAATCGTACTGTTTATCATTTTTTACCTCCAAAGTTATGTATTTATCATGCAGGAGAATATTATAGTGTTATCATAAGTTGCCAATCATCTTACCTTTTAATAATGCCTAAACTCGATTACACAATTCAGCTCATAAATTCCATGCCACTATTAAAAGCATCATGAGCAATGGAATGAAATTCGATTTGGTTCTTACCTTTTTCATCCTGTTTTTCTGGCGGAACCACTATTTTTACTTTTAGATAAGCTTCGTAAGAAGCAAAATTATGTTCTGTATAGCAATCGACAATTTCAGCCCAATCAGGAATATTATCAATCGCCTTACATAACATATTTTTTTACATCTGCTTTGGTATATTTCATTTGATACTTTCCTCCTGGAAATCATTTTGCCCTGTTTTTAATGGACAAAACTTTTCAATATTTTCCTCCAGGCTTATTTTGTCACAGAAGCCACTTAAATAATCAAGCCAAAATTTGCAGTGGTTAAAGCCAGGTCGAAAATGGCAACATGTTACTACACACTCATATTTCCGTTTGTTCATATTATCTTATCCTTTCTGATTGAGTTTTAATTGACTCCAGTAAATTAGCTCCTCTTACATTCTCACATATACACTATCCCAACATACCCAAATGCCGCTTTTGCATTCTACCTCCCAGTCCGGTTCGTCTGCGTCCACATTGTAAAATGCGTCTGTTAACGCGATTTCCTCGCTGTAGGTGTCGTTGATACGGACGATGAATCTGTCTCCCTTTTTGATTTTCTTGAACTCGCCAAGCGTCATGCTTCTGTATTTCTTTTTATTGTCTCTTTTCATTTTTTACCTCCATAAATAAAATCTCAATTCAGCATATAAGCACCTGTGCATTTATATCCTACAAATTCACACTGATATAATTTACCAAAATAATAAATCCGTTTTGTTAAACTATCTGCGTCTGTTTTGAACATTTCCTTAATTTCATTCCAAGTGCATCCGTCAATCTGCATGTCAAGAAAATTATCACTTATTCTTTTCAATATTTTTATACTCCATTTCTACTTTTATCTTCTCTAATAGTATGAGGTATAATGATATTCGTTAAAATAAGAATTTTAAATTATTCTGCAAATACATTTTTTATATTTCCTGTTGTTGAGTCAAAAACAGAACAGCCATATATGCAATAACACATTGTATCCTGCTTTTGGAATTGAATATTCTTATGATGGTGACCGAACAAATTATACTTTGGCCTCTGTTTTATTATATATTCCGATATGGCCAGGAAACCCTCATGGCATTGGTCTATGACTGGATCCACATAATGATAACCTGATTCATGTGAAATAAGGATGTCTGCAGCTGGAATTGATAGACAAGAAGCTTCTTCTTGCGTCATCATTGCTCCATCTTGTTTATATCCAACACATCCTTGAAATCCTGCTAGTATATTATTTTTATATTGAACATTTTGAAGATGAATATCATTAATCGGGTGCATCTTAAGCCCAATACTGTTATACATTTCAATTTGTATATTGATCGACTGAATTAAACCTTCATCATCATGATTCCCAAGCACTGCATAAGCCCGTTTGTCTGGAAAATACTGTCTTATTTTTATGAAACTACTTGCCTTTATATCTCCTAAAAACAAAAGAACATCAAAATCGTCCACTATTAAATCCAAATTGCCTGGATTAAAGCTATGTAAATCTGCAAATATTAAGTACTTCATTCAAACTCCTTTTACTACTTTTTATTTAGTGTGTGTCAAAAACAGAAAAAGCAGCATTTTTGCTGCTTTTTTATAATTATTTTGTGTAAATTTGATAGAGCTTCTCTATTGGGTCTCCTGCATTTATTAATGGTTGTCTAAATTCTTCTGATTTTTCTTTGATAAATTCTTTGTACTCTGGTTCCATAAACACGTTCCAATTGTTCCCAGTAAATTTCGGATATTGATAACACTGTTCGGCCATTAATTTTGTTCTCTTTTCCAAGCTATGTTTGAGAATAGAAACATCCATTTTTGTAAATACTTCATCCAGCATAAAAGGTAGATCGTTTTCATAAAATAGTTGCACACCAAATCCTCTTTTCGCAGGAACTAGGGTAGGGTTTACTGTTTCCCAGTTTTTTTCTCTATCATTCCACTCTTCTTCCGAAATATCCTCGGGTCTATCACTTTGGTTTTGATAATGATATTCTTCAATATCCTCCTCGTTTAATAAAATTTGTTCCAATCTATCGTTTCCAAAAAATCGTAGCAATATCTTATCATCCAAAGGATAAATTTGTATTTCAGCAGAAAGATCATATACATTATAAATATCTGATTTTGATGCCTCTTCTACTTTTTCACGTACATTAAAAAGCACATTACAAGCAATTTCTTTAAGTGCATTATTGCTGTCAGTAATTTTATTCAGCAATTTGAATGCTTTCATTTTCTCTATACAAAGGTCTTGGTTAACAACATATAAATCCTCAAATAAATAAAGTTGATTTATATAAATCCATTTAAATTGTTCCATTATTTCGATTTTGAATTTTTCTCTTAAAAGAATCATCCGATCATTTAACTCTTGCAGCGTAAATTTTTTTTTGATAATATAGCCATTATATATTTTTGTACTCATTTATTCTCCTTAAATCTTTTTAATTAATATAGAAGTACGCCTGCTTTTTTAATATCATTTTTAATTGGGTTGATATTCAAAAAAGCTATTGTTAGCCAATTGTTTTCTCGAGTAAGAATATCCACAATACCAGGAATCATACTTTTATGAAAAATTTCTGCATCGCAAGACGATTTAAAATATACGCTCGCACACACAATCCCTTCCTCTGAATAGCAATATCTCCCAATTCCTGTATATTTTTGTGAAAGCATAAATTTTTTTATGAGTTTTTCATGAAATACGAGATCTTCTAATAACCACCCTTTTATATTACTGGTTCTTTTAATTAACGCCTTTAACTCTTCATCTGCCATTGATGATTTTTTCGTCATATTATATTTGATATAATCAATGTCTGAATCGCTGTATTCTATAATCAATTTATTATTTTCATCTAGCCGAAAATTTTGGATTTGATTACTCTTTACTAATTCTCTAAATTCATCGCCTAATTTTAAACCATAATCTTCTGATTCTTCCCATGTATTTTCAAGGACTGCACCTACAATTGTCCCACTTCCTACGACTGCTGCAATTTCATGATACTTTTTCCACTCTTTCATTTTTAATCTCCTTTTATTAAGTATAAAATTATTATGTATTAAAAAAACGAAAGAAAAAGACCAACCTAAGTTGGCCTGTTATTTTTCTAATCTTGCAAACATTTATATGATAAGCCTTATAAACATGTTCTGAGTTGTTTTTCTACATTACTAAAGGCATTTTTATTCTTCTTCATCTTCAATATAATCATCAGCAATAACGGAAATAGAAAACGTAGATTTATCTGCTTTGAATTCTTCTATTAAACTTTCTATAAATTTCATTATTCCAGAAGGATTGATTCGGGTCTCAATGTATATGTTATCTTTTAACGTTTCAGGTTTAATTATATTATCTGTGCTCCTGCTTATGTAAGGACGTTTAAATTTTGGTGTGTAAGAATAATCTCTATCTGCTAAAGTATCTAGTATCCCAGGGTTCTGTTTATCTAATATTTTTACCATATCCAGTAACATCAATGTGAATTTATTTTGTCTGTATAATTCTCCATTAAAACTAAAGCTTATTAATTTCTTACCAGTGACTTCATTATAGTCGTCTTCCATTGTGATTTTTTTAATATATTCAAATTCTATACTTGGATCATCAATTTTATCAATATGATATCTTTTCATGATGATGCCTGCTAGCCTTTTACTTCGGTTTTTAATCTCTGGTATATCCCATTTTGTTTTATCAACTATGTCTTTGTTTAAGATAACTGCTTTTGAATTTTCTTGTATCAGCTCTACTTTCTCAGAAAAGCTTTTATTGGATAACTCGGAATTATAACCGGTTACTGATAAATTTCCTAATACATGTAAATATTTTTCATGATCTTCTGTTTTTATATATCTCCATTCAGAGCTTAGAGTCTGAGGCATAATATGCCCGATTGTTAAGGAATCTGTATTCAGTATTTCTTTGCTTCCACCATTTTCAATATCCATTAATAAATATTTACATAGTGTTTTACTTGGATATATTTGGGATGTTTCTAATACCCTTTTAAACTCACTATCAGATGGGATTACATCATGTGACGATATACTCCACAAAAATTTGTTAATAGATTCATAATATCTTGATTTGTTCGAGGTCACCTTAAAGATTCTGCCATAAAGTGTTATAAAAAATCCACGTAATGAATTAGAAGGTACTCCACAAGTCACTCTCCGTAAAATGTATGATAAAATCAAGTTAAGTGTCCTTTGCAATGTGTCTATTGTAATAACTTTCTGCTCATAATCATTAAAAACATGCAGTAGAAAGGGATAACATGTAGACTGATTTAACTGTCTTATCTTTTTGAGTATTTGATTAATTTCTTCTGGATATTTAGAAGTATCATATACGAAAGCTTGGAATATGTCTGCATAATATTTTAATTCCTTAAGTATGGATTCCTGTGTGAAGTGCTCGTTTTTGTACATTTTCAAAAATTCATCATACAAATACTTTAGATTAACATTTGTATTGGTCTTATAAATCAAGTATTGAGTAAAAAACAAATTCAGGTTCGAATAGTCATTACCTCTTTTTAACATTTTTTCAATACATGTCCAATAATCTTCATATAGAAAATCCTGATTTTTGGCATTCATAAGAAGATAATTCCTAATTAAGTCCGCATGTGTTAATTCTAATCCTGTTGAATTGATACTTTCAAAAATCACCTGCGGGTCATCTTCGCCTTCAATCAATACAATATTTACAATTTCCAGCTTTTCTAGTGCAGCTAGGATGTCTCCTGGTGATATTCCATTTTTCATCCACTTTTCAATTTTGTTTTTACACGTTTGATAATTCGTCCATATGCGACTATTCGGATCTATGTCATCATACTTATTCTTTAATAGGGCAACAAATTGATCATTATCTGATTTGATTGGTTTTAATTTAACTTTGAACTCCTCAATTTCACAGTATTTGTTGTGTATATAAGAATCATTAATTTCTGATTTGCAGATATTGTCAACACCCTCAGCGGCATCAGCCAGGGCCTTTAATAATATCATCATTGTTGTAAGGCGCTGCTGGCCATCTATGATTGTATATTCCTGCAAGGAAAAACCATGTTCTTTAGACGCCATAAAAACAATCGTGCCCAAAAAATGTTTTTTTCCTGTTTCCAAGATTCTTTTTGTATCATCTAATAATCTATTGCAGTTTTTCTCTGACCAATCATAATTTCTTTGATAGACTGGAATTTTAAATAAAACCTTATTTGTTCCTATAAATTCTCTAAGTAACCATAATTTTCCCGCATTCATCTATTCTTCTCCACTATATTTAATATTTTATTTTTCTAAAATTTAATATGTGGGATATTAGCTTTTATATTAAAAATTGTTTTTTATATATTATTTTTCTTGAATCAAAGATTCCTGAAGACAAAAAAAGAGCCTGATTATTCTGACCCTTTTTTTATAGCATCCTGAACTTCCTTCAATGGAATTTCAGTTAGTTTAGCAATTATTCACTTGTAATATGGATTCTTTTTAATACACATGATTTTCTTCCATACTATTTTTATAATTGATATATGGAGGAAAAATTATGACGTTTTTATTGATTGTTTTTTGTATCATAACATTATTCTTTTACTTTTTTGGGAATGTTACTTATAATGGATTGAAGGCCCATGGGATCAGTCGCATTATACTGACATCGATAGCAGGAATTATTTTAACTATGATTTTTGGGCTTCCATTACTTGGAATATTATTTTTGCTTGGATTTTAAAAACCGCATTCAGCGGTTTTTTATCTTTCATGGCCCTTATCTATATGTAAAGCCTGGTCTATATGTTCACCCATTAATTCTTCTTGGGCCTCCTCAATTAAATCATGAACACTTGTTTTACCTTCCATCTCTATTTCTTCACGTTCCTGTTTTATTTCATCAATATCCTTAACATGTTCTCCGGTAAGTTCTCTTTCTAAGATATCTTTTGGGTCCAAATCCGGCATTTCATTCTTATCATAAATAATAGACTGATCTCGCCTCATGATTACAATATTATATATGGATTCCTCATTTACAAGATTCCTTACTGTTTCTGGTAGTGTCTCAGCTATCCTATCATGATGTGCTTTATCTACATATCTCGGGATTTTACCACTATCCTCCATTTTATCACCACGTTCAATCGTACTTTGCCAAGATAGTTCCTTGTTTGTCGCTACTATATATAGTTCTACAAGATAATCCCTTTCATCTAACATCCTTGCCGTTTTTATTGGAACATTGATATCCCTAAGAGTTCCCTCTATTATTAAATTATATTTGTCCCTGCTTAAATCGTCAATCAATTGTTCTACTGCCCGATTAACAAAGGGTTGTGTTGCTTTTGGATACTCCATTCCATACTCTTTAACAATCTCTTCCAGATGTGGATGAAATTCCCTAATATAGTCTCCATCTATTGTAATTGTATTTTCATTTTGAGATTTTAAGTATTTTGTTAATTCACTCTTTCCACTACCTGGTTGTCCTCCTATCATGGTTGCTAATGGATAATTTTCTTTATTTTTTTGTCTAAGCAACGTTTGCTTAATTACATTATAGTTCTCTTTATATTCATGTTCTGTATATAATTGTTTTGTCATTAAAAAAACTCCTTTTATTTTTATAATGACAAATAAAAAAGGAGCTAAGCTCCTTTTTTAACTAATTCAGAATATTTTTCTTTATAACTTTCATATTCTTGTTCTGCTTCATCTAGCATTTCATCATTATCATACTCTGGATCTAATAATTTATTTGCAAGAACACCTGCTTCAATAGCCAGCGTTTTTCCTTTTTTTGTACCTGTTCTTAATAGTTTCCCGGCAATACCGGCCAAGCATTCCTTTAACACCTCTGCCCGGAAGGTTCTTTCATAACTTGTACTCATTTTATAATCTCCTTTTTTATATCTTATTTATAGTATGAATTATTTAATACATATCAAACTCTATACCATCCATGTTCCATATCATATTTTAACACAGCCTGTCCAATCAAAATTTTAGATATATCTTCTTTTCTAAATCTTTTTGATTCTAGGAGTTTATTCATATTGGTTTTAATTGTATCTATATTAGCAATGTCTTTTGATACCAGCACGATGATATCATCATTATCGCAAAACAGGAATTCAGAAAACAACAAATTCACTTGATAATCCATACCATTTCTCAATTTAAGCAGAATATCACGCTCCAAATCAACATTGTCATCCGATTTACCATATTCCCTGTTTGTTATGAACGAGTAAATGGTCATCTTATCCGTTTTATCATGAGAGGTGCTTGTAATGACAAATATGGAAAGAAAAATAATCAGCATAAAAATCATAATAAAGTCGAATGCGAAGTCTAAATTGGTCGTTGATATCCAAACTGACATTATATATATCAAGAACATAGCAATATGAATACCAAACAAAGGAATTTCTGTTTTTTTCAACTGCTTTGTATTTGGAAAAAATAATTCTATGATTCCTGATTTGTATGTTTCATCATAAAAGACTAGAAGAAAAAACATCTCAAGCGTTATAAATGTTAATCTCATGCTTATTGGTAAAGCAATGCCTATATGTCCTACCACATCATAGACAAATTTCTGTATTATGATTACAATACAGTTTAAGATATAGATTCTGTACAAGAATTCATTTTGTCTTAATTGTACTGTTTTATATTTATTAATGTTAATCGTATCTCCTGGCTTATGTCCTACCTTTTCTTCTTTGAATTTATCACTTCCAAATATCAGGAATTTTATGAATGATTCATTTCCTTTATATAGTTGTAAAAGTTCTTTTATTGTAGCTATAACAGTCATCATACTGTTTTCTCCCATGTTATAATTATTTAGTTATTATAACATATATCTACACAAAAGAAAAACCAGCACTGCTGGTTTGCTGGTTTGATGGAATAAATTACATTTCCTCCTCGTTACATTTCCTGCAGCATTCACAATAATCATCTGGTCTTAAATTCCCTTTAAAATAATTCACCTTATCCTCCCGGTCAGAAAACATATGATTTCCGTTTATGAAGTTAGCCCTGATAGAATAAGAGAAGCAGTTATTACATTTTTCATAATAATGGAGGCCTTTCATCTGTGCTAACTCAGGAATCTGTTTGATTTGTGATAATGTCAGCTCATCAATATGCTCCCTCAGATAAGATAGCTGTTCCTTTGTTAAATCATCTCCGTCAAATACTATGAAATCGTCCTTCATATAATGGATTCCTGTATGTATATCCCGGCTTTCTACCACGATAACACACTTATGCCTTTTAATTGCTTCCTGTTCAGACTTACAATCAGTAAAGATACCTTTTATCATATCAATATGATATGGAGCATCCTTTGCTACAAAAGTCCCATCTGCTAATAATATACCATCCATTTCTTTATTCTCCTCTTTTTTATTTATACTTAAGATGTGATTTTTTTTAGTATTAAAAAAAGCCATGCATTGCACAGCTTTTAGGTGTTTTAATAGTCTTCTGGAAGGCTCCAGTCCTCACATAACCGGGCAGCTACTTTTACCTGACTTACTGTGATCTCAGATTCGACATAGGTAGGTTTAATTTCACCATTCTCATCTGTTGTCAAAATCCAGGTTGCTGAAGTAGACGCCGAACTATATAAACCATTTGGATCTGCCTGCGGCAGGACTTCCGTGAAATATTCATTACGACCTTTATCTTCTCCATTCAAATTTAAAACTGGCAAAGCTGCACGCTGCATGGTCTCTGGCTGCGTAAACTGGGTTGTGTATGGGATTCCATACCCTACACATGTTCCCTGATAAATCCACTTACCACTCATATCATTTTTTGTGTACCAGTAACAGATAAGATTCGGGTCATCACGCAATTCATAGATTTCTTTCAGCTGTGCTTTCTCAAAAAAGTTTGTTACATTCGGATATCCAATCGCATCCGCTGCCTGTTCCATGATAGTCTGTGTATATTCGTTTTCTTTTGAACTGGCTGTTTCTCTTGTTCCACAACCGCTTAAGAGTGCACATACCAACATAGCCATTCCTACTAAACTTACAATCTTCTTCATTTTTTCATCCTCCCTAATGTTTTAAACACTGATTATAGAACTGACGCAGTGTATTGTTATCAATATCCTCTGTGTTCAGATTTGGATATCTCATGATGACATACTCCATGATGGTGTTTCTTTCCGCCTCATCTTCTGTTTCATTATACTGTTTATAACAATCCGCCAAAAATGATGCTGCTGACTCGGTATAAGTAACAGAATTCTTAAAAATTTCGCGTTCCTGACCTACCCTCCACTTCTTGTAAGCCATACCACCGACGGCTAAGGAAACTGCAAGGGCTACAAGAATAAGGATTACCCTAACACCAACCTTTCTTCCAATATAATCGCCTTCTGCAAATGCTTTATTAGTTTCTTTTTTGAATTCTTCATCAAGTCTCATCTGATAATCTCTCCTTTTCTTTTTCAAATAAAATATGGTAATAAAAATTCATTCATAAAGATAAATGTTTACTTTTGTAAAATGGTCCAACATACAAAAAAGGACAGTTTTCTGTCCTTTTATAAGTCACTCTTTTTTTTCTCCCTGAATAAAGCCTCCTCGAATATACTTGTAAATTTATATTCCAGCATCTCATCCGTCAAATGTAAGGCATCATATCCAAAACTTTCAATCAAGTTCCACATAAAATTATAGTCATCCTGTAACCACAACTCAAGATGGTGGCTGCTGATTTTATAAATCACACAATCATTTTCCTCAGAGACTCTTGTAATACCCATGAATGAGTGTTTCGTAATCCACTCCCTCATAAAAAGGCATATTGATATTTCCTTTGATAAATAGCAGAACTCATTATATGGGTCTGATTCCACATCTTCTAGGTCCGATAATGAGTACAATTTGATTAATCTCAAATCATTTTTTAAGATTATATCAATCTCTTTAAATACTTTTTCTTTGAGTCTGTTGATTAATTCAATCCTTATTTCCTGGTCAGACAACTTTTCCATAGGCTATTCTCTCCTGCATTTTGTATTTTATAATAATATGTAATCCAAAAGCATTACATAAATCCATAAAAAAAAGAGCTGAATACGTCAGCTCCCTATTTCCTATAGCGTTTCATTATTTAGCAACTTTCTTTTAAATTCCTCAAAATTATATTCGGTTATGTTTTTTGTATTATAATTCTGTCTTGATGTAACAACAATGGATTTTACTTCTATTGATGAATCAGGAATAGTTAAACCAAACACCGCTTTTACTATCGCACTTTTATTATTCTTCAGCGTAGTCTCCCGTTTAAGTAATGATTCATATTTTTCTTTATCCAAAGCATCCTTTACCATTCCAGCATAATCCATCTTAACTTTATAATACTTTAGTTCACAGTTGATGATTGTATTTGTGTTTCTATCAAAGGCAAGAACATCGATATCATTAAATACAAGTTTTGAGCCATTAACTGTAATATCCTTTATATCAACGGAAGGATAACCATTGACATCTTTTGCAATTAAGTATCCATATGATTCAAACAGTTCTGCCACAACATAGGAAAAGTATGTTGACATTGACTGCTGCTGCTTAATTAAATCCGTACTATGAAGTTCGAGTTTTGATTTTTGATAGGAATACGTTACTTCATCCATATAGTGTCCAGTTATGGTAATTCTCTTGAATATACCAAGGCATTCTACTATGGTACGTATAGCAAACGATAATACTCCATCATTTTCCGTTATGCATCTTAATTCTACTTCCCGATTGTTGTGTTTGCCATCATTTAAACAGTGATTGATTGACAAATATTTCAATACATTTATTAGATGCTCCTCACTTATATAATCTTTAAAATAGCCAATAAAATCATTCCTCATTATTTTTATATGAAACCGGTTTTCCCTGTCACTGGAATATGTTGTATTTAGCATCATATAAGGAACCTTGTATAGTAAATAATCAACGTCATCATAATTAAATCCTACGATATCTTCTATAACAGGATTTGCCTGCTTGTATATTTCGTCTGGTGTCAAATGAATATCCGTTAAATATTGTCTTAGCTTTGGATTACTAATTTCCATGTCTTCTACTTTTATACTATTTAAATAAAGAGCATATCCTTGGAAAAAATTATCAACCACTTCATTTTTTACCGGTTCAAATATATCATCTATTGTAACAGACAAGGTATTTCTTTTTGTATATTCAATCTTAGTTTTTACATTATCATAGAATATGATACAATCTATAAGATATTTTAGTTTGGGCAAATCCATACATGAGCGATTATTAAATAGTAACTCATTACCTAATACGATTTTCGAAATATAGATTCCTATGTCATTTATTGTTGCAAATTGATACAGCAAAGCAACTGGATACAATCTTGCACTAAAACTCTCCCTCATAAATTCCGCTAAAAATAACAATTCATCCCTATTAAAACATTTTATTCTATCCAGGATATGCTGCCATAAATCATTTTCAATAGATTCCAGGCACAGGTTATCAGCAGACAGAGATAGAGTCTTGGTTACGCTATGTTGATTTTTCTTAATTTCATCACTAGCACCTTTTCCAATCACATAATTCATTATATTGTTAACTATCTCTTTTGTTTTTTGGTCCATGACACATTCTTATTCTCCTTTTTTATTCCTTTGCATTTTTGCATACTCTGACACTGTTTTTACATCTATGCTCTCTTTTTCGCTATCATATACAAGGAATAAGTTTGTGTATTCTGTTTCTGTATTTTCCTGCATTTTGTAAATGGAAGTACTTGTGTCACGCACCATATCCATATATGCTTTGAATTGTATGTCATTCAAACCAGATGGAATATCAGCAAATATATCAGCATTTCCTACTTTGAATCGAAAAGCAGCTCCACTGTCTTGTTTCTTTCTTCTGCTTAACCTGGATGAAATTTTAGATATCAAAATAAATAGAGCTGTCTTTAAAGAGTCATACATAGCAGAAGTCATCATACTGCTGACCAATAAGCTTATGATTTCAGGATTTAAAAAAATTGGGATCGCATCAAAAGCAGAATTCATAATCCCTCGATATTCCAAGAAAACAATTCCTATTCCTTGCTCATTCAGCATCTTTTTTATCTTATATCTTTCCAATGGATTGATAGGTGCATTTTCAACGCAGATATTAAACTTATATCTTTCATCTTCCATCATATTAAATTCCTCCTATTTCCATAAGTTTACCATATAATCCTACTTTTTTCACTTATATAGTGATATTAGCAAAGAATTGCTACTGTATTCATCTGCCAGCAAAATAAAAAAGAGCCTTAAGGCTCTAATTAGATCATATTCACACCACCATATTACATCCGGTTCATCTCGTCCAGCAATGCCTCATATAAATCTTCTGGTGTTTTTAATATAATGGGCTTTCCATCAATACTGATGGAATCTTCGCACCATTCCTTGCCATATTTTAGATCGTAAATATAGTATTCAATAAAACTAAACTCTTTTCCGTCCTCCCTAAAGATTTTCTTCAGTACTTCAATCAGCTGGCCATGTAAGGATGGAGGCCAATAAATTGATTCCGGACAGTTTTCTCTTAATACATCCGAGATTGCCTCAATCTTCCTGTCAACATCCTGGATTTTATTGATACAGGCAACAAAATCTTTCTTGTTCAATGGTGGAATGATGTTATAATGTTCCTTCATAGTTGTCTCCTTCTTTTATCATTTTAAATATTATGCTCTTGAGATATTCCGGATAAGGCAAAATAAAAGTTGTTTATCATTATTTTGCTCAGATTAATACATATTATATTTATAGTAGATAAAAAGGAGAAATATTTATGATTAAAATGAAGAACGAAACAATGGAATATTTAAAAATCATTAATGAGAACACTGGTGATGGAGATGATTTTCTAAGTAAGTTTTCAGATAAGGATCAAGTAACTATTTTAATGAATGTAAAACGACTAATCGCCTATGCTAAATCAAAAGAAAACGTTGATATGTCACAGGCTTGTTACAAATGCAAATATAGGCACGATTTTCCCGGAGATACCCATAGTTGTTGCAGTAATCGCCTTGCTGTCGCAATTGGTGATGAACATGGGATTTCTCACGGCTGGTTCTTTCATCCATTCAATTTTGATCCTGTATGGTTAAGATACTGTGATGGTTTCGAAGAGATTGAAAAGAAAAGGAACTAAGTTTTGACTGTATCTGCAGAAAAGAGGTCTAACTTACTTAAATTAGTTAGAGGCTCGTGACTTTAGTCATGAGTAGTTCACAAAGACTGCGCATGACTTTTACATAAAAACAACACATAAAAAGAGGCTTATGCCTCTTTTTTACTTAAATTATTATGATTAATATAATTGCAACATTCTTTAATCACTTCTGCTGCATAGTCATGCTTATTTTTTTCTATGAACACATCGATTGCCAAAGCCACTTCATATACGAATAACTCATCTTCAGGCATTAATAGTCCTAACTTGTTCATCAAATTATTAAAAGCATCACAGTCATCCTGTACCTTCTCTATATTCTTCCCTAGTATAATTCCTTTCATTTTCCTGGTCAATAACCAATATGCCAGTCTTTCTAAGTCTAAAGTTCCTGGCCGATATATTTTATATTCTTCAATCTGTTCTTTTGTACCCACAAAATATATCGTAAAGTTGTATTCTTCATTTACTACATTCTCCATATAGAGGAAACCTGCCTGAGACACCCAATCCTTTAAAAATTCTATCTGCGATTTCATACTTTCCCTGGCTAAATTTCCATACTGTTTCATATATTACTCCTTTTATTATATTTCTCCCATTGAGACACTTTTAGTTTATCTGACTGACCTTATATAGTCAATTGTGCCGGAAAATAAAGTTTTTAGTGTGGTTCGATTTATCACTCAAGTAAATCGCATTAAAAAGGACTATATATAATACATAGCCCTTGTATTTTATGATTATTATTTACTATCGGTTGACCGGTTCTGTTGGTTGTACTACCCTTCCCATAAAGAGGATATCATCGGTATCTGTATCTGATATTATAAAAACAAATGTGTCATTCGCCCTTATCATTTTAACTTTTTCTTCGATTTGTGCACTCATCATCTTCATTCCAATTCCAGTTGCTGCTGCTGCCTCTGTTCCTGTCTCGTTGGTCTTTATATAAGTGGCATGGACCACATCACTTATACATACTGGGCCAAGCTTTTTAAAACCATCCGCCGAACTGAAGGCATCAATCATTCCCATATCCCGTAGGCTATTCATCAAAGAACATTTATTTTCGAATTCAAAATTAGGGACATAAAATTCGGCCTTGCCGTATTCTTTTAATCCTTCATAATCCTTGAAATTCATTATATCCCTAAATTCATCGTCGGAGAGTGATTCAAAATACTGGTCAACATGATTATCTGTTGCGTTTTCTGATTTACAGAATATAGTCATAGCATAATTATTCCTGTCACTTTCGTCATTTATGTAATTGAGTCTTAATACATCAATAGCTCCGTTATCTACTTCCTTAATGTTAGAAAGCGAATAGTCCTTGTTCTGGAACGCTTTATATTGTTTTCCGTCGGACCATGTAATGGTTCCTTTGTCAAAATTCCATGCTTGATTGAAGTAAAGGGCGTTTACAAGTATAAGGGATGTATCTTCATTGATAAAATCTTCTGATATGAAATTTTTTATTTTTTCGTTCGTTGTATCACTAACAAATGCATTGATATCTTCTGTTGCCGCTTTCGGATTGTCTACCTGTAGGTCCTTGATTTCATCTTCGTCAAGTCCTAAGACGTCAATATTCAATGTGTTCCGGATTTTATCATCATTTGAGACATAGGCACGATTTGCAATTTTTATAGAGTCTGTAATTGATGTCTTGATAAAAGCATCGTACTCACGTATCGCAGCAGCTGACTCTTCATTTAAACCCAGTACCGTTTCAAATTCATCCTTTACTGTCCCTTCTGTTCCGTTATATAACAAAGAGAATGCATCTTTTATACTGTAGGGACTGTACATCCAGTTTTCTTTTTTATTTACAAAGTTCTTATACATTTCAATATCCATATTTACCATATTCCCTGTATCATCTGTTAGCTCTAAAGATTCTACTGGTTCAGTTGGTTGTGTTTGTTCGGTTGATTCTGATGGTAAAACAGCAGGATTATCTGTCGGTTGTGTTGTATTATCAGTAGTAGCCGTGCAGGCGGTCAGTGACATATAGCATGCTATTAGACCAATCAATAATTTATTTGTTTTCATAAAATTTAGGCGTGGATACTCATTAATGAATTAATGAGAACAACGCCTGCCTCCTTTCTTTTTAATTACTATTAGTATGAAAGAACATCATTCCGGCGAAAGTCTTTCCCTTGCTTCTTTCTCTGTTAAACGAATCCTTCCATATAAGTGTATGATACTGTTAATGAAATCAGTTCTAAATTCTCCTCTTACTTTATATATATCAACCTTTTGCCATTCATCTTCTGATAGGATTTCAATTGTGTCACCATCCTTAAGCTCAAAATCGTTTAAGCATAATTTCTGATTCTGTAAATTAACAACTCCCATCTTCAAAATTGGTTTGTTTATATATTCTATACTTTCCATGATATAATCTATTTCGCTCATGATTTCTTGATAATGCATATAAAGGAAACGTTCATTTCTGTTGCTATCATCATACATAATACTTCCTACTTTTGTCAATTCGTTTTCCATCGTGCTCCTAAATCCGGTTAATTCTTGAAATGCTTCCTGTAAATTCATAGGTCCTCCTTTATGTATCTCAATATATAGAGATAGTTATACTAAGATAATAATCTTATAATTAAAAAAAATCAAGTAAGTGAGGTACCCGATTGATAAAATTCGATAAGTTGTTTATTATTTTAAAGGAAAGAGGTATTGGGCAGAATCGATTTTGTAGGGAAAATGATATCAGTACAAATCAATTAGCTCGACTTCGTAACAATGAAAATATCGAAACTTTCACGCTTAACCGAATTATGAATATTCTTGATTTAAATAGTCTTGATGAGATATGCACGTTTGAAAAGGATGATATGTAGATACCGAAAAGAATGTACCTAATCATGATAAACACTTCCTATGAGATTTTTATCAATAAATGAACAAGAATGCATGGTCTACAGCGCTCGTGGATATAACGTAAGGCATAGAGTGTCATATTCATGCAGTTGTAGTGAAGTGAGAATCCATGACTTCTATAAGTCGTGATAGTTCAATTGTATACAACTATTTAATCGATAAAAAGAGAAGGCGCTGGATGCCTTCTCTTTTCTACTAGTTCGTGATGATGAAATAGTTCATTGTTGATCCAATATTAGTGTTTGTCAGATCTACTTTGTGTTTTATCAATTCGTTAGCTAACCGAGTCATGAAATCCTCATCTATATCTAAATCAAAGGTATAACGAACAGCCAAAGGCCCAGAGCCATCAAAATGGGCTGTTACCTTTTCAATTAGTTCGTTTTCGCTATTTGCAATCAGGTTTTCCTTAACATACCAATCCTTTGATGAATCATTATTAATCACATCATTTAACTTGTAATTCAGTTCAAATCCGTCATCTATAATATAGGACATATTTTCTGCCGTATCACTTGATGTCTGATATAACATATATGGTATACCAGATGATTTTCCATTGTTAGTCGTATCAATCCAGTACCAGACATCATCATACTCAATTGCATTCCATGCATGTGGTAATGTTGTCATAAAGCCTGTAATCATGATGGAATTTACATCTGCTTTTTTGCATAGTAGGTTTGTAGCATAGGCATACGATTGACATACGCCTTTTTTCTTGCACAATATCCCATATGTGTTGAACGAATCCTCAAAACCGACTACATTTTGGAATCCACTTGCTTCTGCTGCTTCTAATGCATCATAATCATATTCTGTATTGTTTTCCAGGTAATCATAAATTGCCTTTACTTTTTCATCTTCGTTCATGGATGGCTTTATGATTTCATTAACAATCCGATTGGATTCTTTATCCACTTCCTGCTGCCGTTTTTCTATTTCAACCTTTGACAAACTGTATGTGATATAGACATCCATAGAATACGGATCATAACTAGCCTCTGAAAAGCCAAATATATATGGATTTTGGTAATATACTTTCATCAGGATATCCTGTAATGTACCTGAATCCTGAAGAGATGGGAATGCTTTGGTTGAGAATTTCTCATTCCGATTAATTAATTGTTCTGCAATGTATTCTTCTTCCGCTGTTTCTGCAAAGGATGGATAACCACTAGCTGTATATTGTTCCGAATTTCCCTCTGCTACCTGGTTCTGGGTAGAGTTGATTTGTTCCTCAATCAAGTTTGAAGCTGTTATCTCGTCATTCTTATTTGGATTTTCTGTTTCTTGACTTGGTTTTATTGTTTCAGTTGTCTCCTCTGTCTCGGCCACTGTTGTTTCAACTGGATTTGTTTCTGTTAATGCCGGTTCTGTTTCTGTCAAATTTGTATCATCATAAACTGGATCCATATCAAGTCCAAAGCTTTCTACATAATCAATGGAAAATGGGTCTCTTTGATATTGGCCACTAAGAAGCATCCGCTCTGCTTCCATGTCTGCCCTCATCCGTAAAGCTTCCTGGTTATAGACCACCATACTCTCCCTGTGATATTTTGCTGACTTTGTCAGGTCTACATACCGGCTCTTATAATCATCATCATTGATTGTCGGTAACTCTGGTTCCGGAACTGTGTCCATATTTAAGGAAATTCTATATAATCCATAGTTTGGTATAGCTGTTGATACTATTTCTTCTGGATATTCTTTTTTACTGCTATGATAATTTATGGTTCCTTTTAGCTTTGTTCCGACTATTTCATATTCATAGGTGGCATGATCATTTCCACCATCCAGATTTTGATATGTATTGTCTGTCTTTCTAAAATTAATCGGCATATCTGTATAGCTTCTATCCACCATCTGGACTTTAACCGTTTCTGGAAAATCAATTACATAAGATCCATCCCGTTTAAATCCATTATAAGTATCAAAAGTCATTGGTAATTGATGGTTATATTGCCATCCAGATATTTCCTGGCTAAAGAAACTTTCTTTTCCATCTTTAACTGCAGTTATATAATAGTTATTTAAGCTGAATGAATTTTGATTAAATACATTTCCAGCTATATCCGTCAATAGGTTGGAAGTACCGTTTTGTCCAAAATTAGTGTATATTGTTTGGTCCGCAGGTATTTCATCTAACAAGCGAAGATGCTCACCCACATAGGCGTTTTCCCTACGAAGCAGGTTTCTTGACCTATCCTGGTCGGAACTACTTACATAGGCTTCATAGATACGATAGGAGTCAGCATCCTCAACAGGATTTATCTTGATAGAGAACATCCCATCCGTACTTATTTCCGGATAGGCAGTCGGAGTCTGTACATCTCCTTTTAGTGTAAATGGGATGATGATGGGCTGCTCTAGTTCCTTCACGTCTGGACTTTCCATATCATATCGGATACAGAGATAATAGATTGGAGCATATCCGTAAGTGTTATTATCTTCATAGTCCAAACGGTCTGCAGTATTTAAAACCGGGTCGTTTGGATAAATTAAAATATCCTCACCATATGGAGTTGAAAAGCCAGCTGGCGTCAGATTCATCATACTATCCATATTACATGATTTATCCGTATGTACTGTAACTGCCTTGAATGGATCCACTTTGCTTTTAAATCTAAATGTGAATTTCATGTCCTTTGGTACGTTATATAAAGGTTTGATTTCACTGGAATCTTCCACTCCATATTTTTTCTTTAAATCTGCTATTGTACTATATTTCTGATTCGTATTTTCTTGTGATACAATTGACTGTTTTTGGTTTTCTTTAGTTTCTGTTATAGTATCTGCTTTTTGACATCCTGATAGTAAAAGGACTGCTGCTAATGTTAATGCTATTTTTGATTTAACTTTTATCATTTTGGGCCTCCATTAATAATTTAAACATAACCAATCATAGAGAGGTGAATTCTGATGTTCATACCCTCTTAATAGTTATATTCCTACAAGAAGTATGCCTGATTCCAATCATCTTCAGGCAGACATTCCCACTTTAAATTTTCGTTTTAATTTCCATATATTTGCTTTTCTTTTTTTATTAAATGTATTATAATAGTATCGTCGCAACGATACACGAAAGTGGATTTGCGTGACTGAGAATTGTCAGATCTGTCTCTGTGTATTAGCTTTTTTTTAAAGCAATCATCTCCTTCTGGTAGAAACGGCATATGCGTCTTTTAGACGATCGTAAATTTATTACGGTTGCCTCACAGGCGCATATGCGCTGAGTATACTTTCGGAGGACGTAAAATGAATGCTTTAGGAGTTGTCTTCTGGATCTTAAAGATAGTGGGTGCAATAGCCTCTATAGGCTTTACATACATCCAATATCGGGATTACAAGAAGAAGCGGAAAGAAAAAGGCTCACCAGATGCGGGAACATCTGACAAGCCTGATGGTGACTGTTAAACAGTCAATTCAAAGGGTGGAGGCAGCAGAACATCGCTGTCTCTTTTTCAAATTCATTGTAACATTGAGTGTGATTGAAGTCAAGTTTCTTGTATTATTAGTATGCTGGATTTCTTAACCTATTATAATACTATTCTATTTTACATTTAGTATGCATCCCACCCTTTTTTCCTGGAATGTCTTGAATTTAATTGTTTAAATGTTTCACCTAATTTATTTTTAGCTTCTGCATATGCTTCTTTATTATATATACCCTCTATTTTGCAATGTGGGCATTTAAAGCTGCCATTATAATCATTACATTCCACTTGGATTAACTGTTTGCTGCTGTCCCAACAATGAGCACAGTAAAATATGGATTCATTATCCTTAAGCGTTATGTATAAGCTATCATGGCGAATCACTTCGCCCTTAAGGCTCAGTTGCTCTTTTAGTTTATTATTCTCTTCTTTTAATTTCGATATTTCTTCCTGCATATCCAATGCAATAGCACTTAAATCCAATAATTTCAAAAATAAATCAACATTATCTGCCTGCTGCATTACTTTTGCCACATCCTTGATTCCTTCATAAAGTCCCATCTTTGCCTCCTCCTATTTATGATAGTATAGCTGAATATGCTTCTATTTTACCATTATTTGTATTATAATAGTAGTCAAATGCTGTTTTATATTTTAAATACTTCCTATGAAAAGGAGAATGGGCATGAAAACTTACGAAAATCTCAAACGAAGTTATGGAAAATACCTCAATATGGATTTTTATGTATATGAACCTGATTTAGAAAAAATCAAAGGGAAAAATAAGCACGAAATTGTTTATGAACAAATCATAAACGCAAACAAAGATTGCGGTTTTGTTGAAGTGGAAAATGGACATTATTATGTATCTGATTCTGATATTGATAAATTAGTTATTCCAGATGATATATATAGTAATCTGATAATGAAAGCACTAGCCTATAATCTTAGCCATTATGGAGTGCAACATTTTGATGAGATTTATGCAACTGCAGCTGAAGACGATCGGAAGGGCACGGTTCGACAGTTAAGGGACTCTGCAGGTAAGTTGCTTCTACAATATTGCGATAATAAAAGTATATTAATTAATTTTACCGAAGATGATTATAAAAGCATAGGAAACTATATTGGTAGATTCTGTACTTTTTCTAATATGTATGTTGATAAAACAGTCTTTACAATGGAAAGAGTTATTTTAAATGCAAAATCCATGTTGAATGGTAAATTGCGGACTTGGGAACCGTTCATCACTAAAACTCAGCACAAAAACAGTGGTGGACCTATCTGTATAGTCAACGACATATTTATCATTAAAAATAATATGGACTGTGTTGCTTTAAAGAAAAATGAACAGCATTATTATATATCGCTAAGGTCTCTTAATGAACTCATTGTTCCAAAGAAAGATTATTATAAGATGTGCCTTCGCATGATTGTTAGTAATATCGATCTTATTGGTCTAAAGAAGCTTCCCGATGCAAAAACAGATATTTTGAACTATGCCAATACAAATCATTTCAATACATTAGAGCTACTTAGTTCACATTGGTTAATAGACTCTTGTCGGCAGGATGGTATGTTCACAGGCCAAAAAGAAGAATATCTCAACCTACTAACGAAAATACTGGCAGAAAATGGTGAATTCCCAAAAAAATGTGCTAAGCTGATTTCACCTCCATCTATTACGAAAAGAATACAGGAAAACGAACTATCACAAACCGCGAAATCCAGTAATAAGATAAATGAGTTCACAAATCAATTTTCGAAGGAAACGGAAGTAAAATCGTTTCAGGATTTGGGTAATCAGTGCCGGGATATTATCCGATGGAAAGATCCTATTATTTATGCACCTTTATTGGTTGAAGCCAGAAAATTTTTCCGAAAGACGGATGCCTATACCATTAAGGATGAGCGTATCATTAAAGCAAATCGTACACTCGATAAGGTTTTTCAAAACGGAAATAAATATCAGATAAAAAAAGATGATATTAAATGGCTTATTATTCCCGATTCTATTTATGATGATCTGCTTTTAGAGTTGTTGATTGAGAACCTTGACCGCTTTGGCAGTAAGCTTTATGAGCGTGATAGTGACTGGATATTTGAAAGTGTGTGTTATTTAACTGCCTCTTTGGATGATTTTGTTGAATGGCTTTTGAACACCCTTCGTAATCAAGGACTTATTGATGATATTCCAACGTCCTTATATCAAAAACTATATGAAGGTTTAAAAAAGGGTTACTTTGCTACCCAATGTATGGATTTCTGTTATAGTAAAAATGCAAAAGATATCAAAGAAGAGCGTGAAGAAGAAAGACGATTACTCGAAGAAGAAAAGGATAGGGAGGATTGGTGGTAAGACTAAATTATCTTCTAATAAGTGATACACAGATTTTATTTTTAATTCATAATATATCAAATAAAAAGCTCTCATTATGAGAGCTTTTATTCTATATAATACACGAATTCCTTTCTTAGCTTTTTCAGTATCCTTTTTCTTTCCTTACAGATATACTGTCTTGTCACATTTAATGTTTTCCCATACTCTTCCATATTCATTGCTTCTTCTTTAAGACCGTATACTGATTCAATAAGAGCCATCTCCTTCTGGTTTAAACAATTTAAAGCTTTTTGCAAATAATAAATTTTCTCTTTATCCAATAAATTATATTCAGGATAGTGACTTCTATCATAATCCCTTGGATTTTGTCCACCATCCTGCTGTGTGGTTAATAAGTTACTTAACGCTTTATATTGATTAAATTCTTCGTCTGTCAGATTCATTAGTAGCTTGATTTCTTTTTTACTATAATATAAAGTTTCATTATAGGTTTTAAATTTTATGGCTTTTTGATATTTTGACTGTGGCATTATAATCATCCGGTTTTTCCGCTTAAACTCCTTTATCCTGGCATCAATCCAAAAAACGCTGAGTGTAGTTTCGGTACTTCCCTTATCTTCCTTATAATGATCCAACCCTTCTATAAAGCCCATGACTCCTGTTTGGAATAAATCCTCATAATAATTCCGGTTTTTAAATGCTTCCGGTTCCAAAGCACTGATTCGGCTATGGACAAGACCTAAATTCTCTTCTATAAATTTATTGCGTTCTTCGACCGTCATATAGATTCCTCCACTTATCTTTCATAACTAAAATATGGGTTATAAAAATAATGGATAATTATCCAGTCCAGCCGCATGATGTATTTGTTTCAAGCTATTCTTTAGTTACATACTATTTATATCATTAAAAATTTGGAGGATATGATTATGACAACAAAAAAGAGCTTTACAGCTCTTTCTTATTGAAGCAATCCTTTTTCTTTTTTCATTTCATTCTGTAATTTTAGTACCAAATCCAAAATATCCTTTGTTTCCTTGAATGTGTGTATGAATGACGTCCTTAAAAAATATAATTCTACAAGAAATGCAAGAATCTGTTCCTCTTCTTTTGTCCAGTTTTCATCTTCTAATCTCTGTTTTTTCTTTTCTTCAATCAGTTCAATTAAGGCAGGTGTCTCGATTGAGGCTTTTAATTCATCATTTGTTTCTTTGTGAAGTTTTGTTTCTGATGGGATATATGGCTTATCATTTTCCATCCATGCTATGATTTCCACAGTTACTTTACTATCGTCTGTTGACCAGTACCACTCTCCTTCCATTCTATATGCAAAAGCGTCACATCTTGGCAGATTGTCATAATACCCGAGGTACGTAACCTGTACATTCTTTTTGTCCTTTGGACATGTTTTCTCCTTAATTGGAATCCAGTTATTCATATGTTTCCTCCATTAAAATGTTTCTCCTTTTATATTTGCTACTATAATTATTATGAATGAATATACAAAATATAAAAAAGCAGGCAAGCCTGCTTTTATTAGATGGTTTACTGCCAAAAAAATTTTTTGGATAGAAATTTAAAGATTTTATATGAGGTAATCATGATAGCCAGGGTAATAAGACTCTTGGCTCCCAATGGTAGCGAACAACAGATTTTAAATGACATCAACTCAATACTCATGATTATAGTCATAAGCATCATGAAAACAATTACAGCGGTTTTTGCGGCTTTGCCAAATAAGACATCTACTGTGTTCATTACCTGTTCCATACCTTCCATCACTAAGAATAACCTGTTTTCAAATTCTCTCATTTCTATCTTCCTCCTTCTTTTCATAAAAAAAAGACAGAGAAATCAATTCTCCATCTTTCTTCTATATAAAATAATATGAATTTTTATTTGAACAAATAAAGTGTCATGCGAGGTATTTCCATTTTTCAGAATGTAAAACACTTTGATGAGTTAATTCATGTAAAAATAAAAAAGCACAGCGAACTGTGCTTTCCCTTTATACTGCATAATGGATATCTCGGGCATGGCACCTCTTAATTTCAAGATAGTCAGCCTGAAGCTCTTTTACCTTATCCATAACTTCCTTTTCATAATAGTCTGAATAAATCAGCTTCAATTTATCCGCATAAACAACCTGTGCTCCCTTTTCCATATCAAAGATACAATCAACAGGATTGAAATCAACCTCAATCACAGAACGGCCTTCAGAATCATAAACATCGACTTCCTCTGTATCGTCCTTGCTAAATAAATCAAGATACTCATTTCGTGCTTCCATGGTTGTACCATCCTTAAAATAAAGGAACACGTTGTAACGTTCTGAATTTATATTAATGATATTCAGGTCCTTAATTGCATTTTCAAAAGGCTCTCCTGTGTTAAGTTCATAAGCGATTGCACGCAGGCAGTCATAATTCAGGTTGACTTTATGAGAAAACAGGATTACCTTATTGATTTCATTATAATATTCACTTCTTAATTTATCCTTCAGATACTCTCTGATTTCGTCTGCAGATGGATATTCAAAACGGAAGTGATAATGGAAACGGCCCGGTCTGTTAACAAGATAATCGTTCAAACTTCTTAACTCATTGCAGGTAATGACAAACAGCTTTTTACCCTGTGAAATCCCATCAAATAAGGTCAATAATCCAGCCTGTGGATCTGCTTCATTTTCTGATGTGCGGATATTACCAAATGTTTTGTCAAACTCATCGAATAATACCAACACTTCCTGATCAATCTTTTCAATATAGGATGCAATCCCAGGATAGAAACTGTCAACGACAATAACTGGTAATCCTTTTTTTACTGCTTCTTCACTGAGCATTTTGGCAAACAGCGATTTTCCAATTCCTTTATTTCCACTTAGGATCACTCCCAGATTACGCTCAAACATATCAAATGACCTAAGTACTTTTTTTACCTTATCAGTATGTATTCCATAAACCTTTTCTTCCAGGACTCTAATATCAGAGTATTTTTCCATGTAAAAACCAGTCATTTTATTAAAACGAATGATATAGGTCTGTGCAGGAAATGTATCTTTTATCTCAATCGAATCATCACGAATCTCATAAACTGTTCCATTTGTAATTACTTTCATATTACTGTTCTCCTTCATAATCTATATATTGTAAAATGTGAAAAATAATTTCACATTATCTTTATTGATTAAAAGGAAGTAGGCATAAATTTCATTATGTATATGTATCAAGCAAAAGAGACTGTATTTCCAAATTTTTTTGATATAATCCTCTTCCTTTCATAATACCTATTTAGTATGTCTGACTAATTCCAAAAATAAAAAAGAACTATATAAGATTTTTTTAATTATCGTCATTCGTTATATGACATTATTATTACACTATAAGAAGAATGGAGTGATCGTAATGAATTGCTACGATATGTTTGATGTTATTTTAGAGAAGATCTATCTTGTTTCCTTAGCTATTGAAATGATATTGGAAATCATTTTTATTGGCAGCTTATTATTAGGTGTTACATTTTGTGCTTTGTCTATTTTAGGAAAGACAGTTATATTCCTTGATGTAGTTGCACATTGTGCGGCCTTACTTATCCTTATATGGTATGGTACACCGGTAGTCCGAGAAAATCTAATCGATAGGTTTTCACTATAAAAGCAGGTTCAATCCTGCTTTTTTATATCTTTCTTAAAAGTGAGGCTTCATTTAAATTACCTCATCTTCTGAATTTTATATACATAATAACTTATATTTGATTACAAGAGAAAAACAACAGGAGGATTTTCGCACATGAAACTGTATCACGTTTCGATGGACTGGAGCCAGACACCAAAACTATTTATTCCACGCATTCCAGAATCAAGAACCTATGATGAAGATGATGTAACCGAACGTATTTGCTTATCAACGACTATTGCTGGAGCCTTAAGTGCAATAGCAAACAAACCTACAGAAACTTGTACATGGAAGAAAATCACCGTGTATGAGCTAGAAACAGATGATTATATTGATTCACTGGATCTTTATATGTCAGGAAAGGTAAATGACTCTATCTTAACGCATGAATGTTGGTATTTAAAACCGGTAGTCTTAAATGGGAGACACATGTTGCTACGGAATTTTAATTATAGCTATGAATTTATTCCTAATGAAAAAAGGAAGGATGAATATATAAGTTACGCAATCTATTACTTAAAAGAGCAAGGAGTTGATTTATCTAAAAAAATAATGGATGACTTAAATTGTTGTACGCTTGCGGAAGCAATGCTCGAAATCCTTCCCGGAATCTTTGATGAACATCACCTGGATTTAGATTCCATTTCTTGCGATTTACTATGTAGTACACGTGTCATGTATGATTTGGAGTTAAAAGATGCATAAACAAAAAGAACCTTAGCCGGTTGGTTAAGAGTTCTTTTTTATCTTATATTATTTTAGGAAATTATTTATCCGGTTCTTTAAAATCATGCTGATAAGTCCCTTATGTCGATGGACCACTTCATCCAATATTGTATTTTCCAGGTCCCTTGTCTCCATATTGTAATCATCAGCCAGTTTAAGAAGAATTGATGGTTTTGGCAGCACGCCGGTTGATTGCCATAGTTCTATGTCATTGCAGCACTGATATAATACCTTATCATCTAACTTCTTAACCTCGTCTTTTAATTGCATATCGTTACTCATCTCCCATCTCTTTCTTTAATTCAGCCAGTTTTTTATCCAGATAGCATTCTAACTTGTGCAGTGTATAACCTACAGTGACACCATCTAAAAGCAGACTGATTGCATCTGTTTTTGTTACTGTCCCGCGTTTATGGATATTATGGAACACAAATGGAATATGTAGAAACGTGCAGGCCAATGATGTCACATTACAGACTTTTGAAACCACATCATTCGGATTATTGTTCTTCATATAGTTTCTCCTTTTTTATTTTATTGAAATAATATGTTTTAAAAAAATATCAAACAAAAAAACAGAACCCGAAAGTTCTGTTTTTCTGTTGATTAGAACGTGCGAAGCACATATTCAGAGTTCCTTGTTTTAAAGTATAACGTATCGCCCATCTGTTTTACATAATCTACCTTTGATGTGCGTTGAACTCCCATAGATTCATTCTGAATGAAAAGATGAGAGTCTACATAGTAAGCTATTGCTTCTTCGCCAATATGCCCACTAAGTTTTGTAGGAGCATTGACAAGTACGGCCCTGCAACGATCTCCTAACAGGATGTTTTTTTCTGAATTCTTGTTACCCTTAAACAAACTTCTAAAAATATTCAACATAACAATTCCTTCCATATTATCTTAAGATAGAAACAGTATGGAATAAAATGCTTTGAAATAAAAATAGAATTTATCTAATCGAAAATAAATACATATTATTGTTATATTAAGATAATTGGAGGGTTATGTTATGGTAAAAAAGAATAACAAAGTTTCTGGTATTACAGTATTTTATTTATTGGTAGCATGTGGTTTTGCCTTTTGCTTTATATTAGCAATCTGTCATTCCATTAATAAGGCAACTAATGAGCAGCAGATTGTTGCTACCGTTACTGACAAAATAGTTACATATTCTCCATTTAGACACCGCAGTAGGTATCTAATTGTCGCTCAGGATGAATCTGACGAAACATATGTAATTGAAATTCCAAATAAGTTATTAAAACTGGGCGATGATGCTATCGAGATTTGTTCCCAGATAAAAAATGACACAAAATACCAATTCACGGTTAAAGGTTCAAGGGTTCGTGCATTATCTTGGTACCCTAATCTTTATGGACTGGAAGAAATCAATGAGTAATAATTAGAGAGCTATGCTCTCTATTTTTATGCTGTGTGTTGATATACTTTTGTTTTCTTTTGATTTATCTCTTTAGTCTCACTTGTTGTTTCTATTTCATATTGTTCTGTAAAAAACATCTACATATTTAATATATAAAAGAAATTAATAGGAGGAACAAAATAAATATGGAGATAAAATTACTTTCTTTTTCACAAGCATTAGACAGAATGGTGTCAGGCAAATTACCATATATGATTCGGATGAAATGGCTTGAAGCAGATTATTTAAACAATGTAGTTTTGCTATATAAAACAAACTATATTGTTTTATGCAAATCCTGTGGAATTGGCTCTCCTGAAGAATTATGGTTTTTCCAGAACAATGAGAAATCTGATCAGTCAGGACGCTATGCGAATATCCCTTCTCGTGATGTTTTAGCTAGTGATTGGCTTGATTTGGAAGGTTGGAATTTTGCAAAAGATAAAGAAACTTACAAAAAAATTTATCAAGAATCTGCATAATAGATTAATCTTAAAAATACTGATATTTAAGGGAGAAATTACTCCCTTTTTTATAGAAGAACACAAAAAAAGAGCCTAAGCTCTTTTTATCTTGCATTGATTGCATGTATGAATACTAAATAGCAACCCATATCTCCTATACGCTTCCTATTTAATTTATCATCTTCTTCATATCCAAGTTTATCCCGCCACAAAGCAGCCTTTCCCTGCATCTTTAGATATTTTGCTAATTGATTAAATTTCACAATCAGAGAATTATGTTTAAACGTCCTTCCCTGGTCTGCATCTGCTTTTTCTTCCGTTGACATGGTAGTCCACTTTGCCCGAACCAACGAATATTCAATTGCTTTCCGAAGTAACTCTTCATACAATTCGATAGCATCTGTATCATTCCCTATCTCCTCATTCATTTCTTCATGAATGGACATTGCCTCTTCAATAGGCAATGCAAGGTCAGACTTGAGATAATCTTTATATGAATATATCATAGCAATTCCTCCTTCCTAATTAGTGTATCTCTATTATTGTTAATTAATTCCAACAATCTGGCTGCGGTATTACATCTTTCAGCAAAATCATTTATATCCTCAGAGCTTGACAGATAGACACCCTCTATGGATATGACTGCTTTTTCATCATTGATTGCCTTGACTACAATTTCCTGATACTTATCTGTAGCAACAATTTCTATTGGACCGTCTAAATCTATCGTGACAGTCATCTCAAATGGACCATATGAAAATTTCCTGATGATTGCTATGTCATGAATCCTTTTTTCCTTTATGAATTTGAGTTCCATCTATTCTCCTTTTATTTTAATATTAATAATATGTACTATTATTTTACAAACAACTCTTATCCAAATTCTTTCCTTGTCTTCAGGATTTTCTATATCATCCTTTGCTAGTTTGATTAAATCATCAACTGACATCTTACCATTAAACGCACATAAAAACAAAGATTATTCAATTAAAAAATAAAGCATTCTATATTTAATAAGATACATAGAGATTTATTTTTAAAGGAGGTATTTATCATGACTTACTTTTTATTTTTTATCGGCGGAATACTGTTTTGGCAATTTGTAACTTTTATAATAGCTATCATTACGCATGAGGACCATGATGTTATTCTTAGTCTTTCACTGGGCCTGCCACTTATTGTATGGAATTGTTTGGCTGATAAGTTTTATTCCATCCGGTTAATGTATATCAAAAAAAAGTATGTTATCTGTACTGTGTATTCCGACACTGATATGTGCAGTGGCATTGCAATCCCAAAAAAAGATATTGATAGGTACTATCTTGAAGGAGAAAATCAAAATTTTATTGAGGTTCACGATTCAGAAATAAGGTCCATTCCATGTCAATTTATCAATAGACTAAAACCTGATGGGTTCCTGACATCGGAGTGGGTAGACAAAAACCTAAAAAAATAAATGAAGGGAAGGTAATATAATGAAATTTGCCGTTTTGGATGATTATGTTTTATCTTTTTATCAGTGGATTAATGTTGAGTATGGAATTGTAAAAAGACAGTTTAAAGAATTGTGTGATTCTGATAAAGACCGTTTAAAAAGAGAATATAAAGAATATAAAAAAGAGGAGTAATCCTCTTTTTTAATCATAGTTAATCAGCTTATATCCAATCTCGTTTCCTGTGTCCAAATCTCGTTTATTTTTGTATAAATGGATTATTAAACTTTTAGGAGTTCCATTCATATGGTTATGAAATTTTTCAACATCACAAAATAGATCATTCGTCTCTGCTGTATCATCACAAATAATCACAAAAAGTTCAGTTGCATCAGAATCGCCATAAGAGTGAATAAAACTCTGGTATATCCTGAATTTTTGTCCAATATCCGGTTCTATACTATACTCTAATGGATATTTACATATACTAATCAACGCTACGCAAAATAAGATAAGAATAACAGCCCACTTTTTCATGGTTATATTATACCGATTATAATCGGATTATTCAAGAGTGTCTTATACAAGTAGAATTTATTTGTGAGGTGAACTATGTATAACTATAATCCACTATGGCAGACCATGAAACGAAAGAATTTTTCAACTTATAAGCTTTTAAATGCTGGTATAAGCCGAAAAACCTTATATAACCTTCAGCATAGTTGCAATGTAACGGTTGTAACTCTGGAGAGACTCTGTTCAATCCTTGATTGCAGTGTTGAAGATGTTGTAGAAATAATACCTGAAAAAGAATAAAAACCAGGGAAATCCTGGTTAGTGTGTCTTCTGTATGATTTTCATCATCTCTCTTAGCCCATTAGCCGCTGCATATTCTTCTTTTGTTAGTTCTTTACGGGAATATTCATCATAATGAGGCGTCCCATGATAACATTCGTTTCTTTTGATAACAATATAATATTTACCATCTTTTTCTTCTAAGACAGCATATTCGTCTGCTACATCTACAAAAAGCGCCTGTACTCCTATTACTTTTGAGAGACCAAGTACTAATTCTTTTGCTTCCACATCAACTTTTACGACTTCTTTTCTTATTCCTCTTACTTCCATATTTTCTCTCCTTATCATTATACCGTCATTGACTTTATGAAATAATCCTTAGATAGAGCTGCATTGGAATAATTGTCAAGATATTCCATATAACTTTTTCTACCACTTACAATATCATCAAATGCCTTTTTTGCCTCCTCTTCCGAATCAAATGAAAAACAAGCTGTGAACTACTCATGACTAAAGTCATAAGCTTCTAAGCCACTGCAGGTACAGTTACCTTAGACTGGGTTCATGCCAGCAATACTGCTACTTTCGTTACGCAGTTACTTTTATCGGACTTCCTAGATTCTGATAAGGAATCTGGTTGTTTCGTCCTATCTGTTTAAAGTATAGTCTCATGATATTATAAGCACCTACAGCATCGGCATTCCATATATGTCCGGCTTCTTTAAATAAGCCTCTTTTGATTCGATTCGACTTATTCGCATATCGTTTACTAACTTCTTTTGATAATGGACTACATTGACTGGAATAGGATTCTTTTATCCTTGTTAAGCGAATCCCATGCTGCTTTAATTTGTATTCCAACATCAAATATAATTCACGAAATGGCCAGGCATGAAATACCTGATTTATTTTAGAGCCCAAACTATTGTTATCCCTGATATGTTTTATATCACCGATAATTACCGTATAGATATGATGTTCCAAACAATAATCAA
>OBJQ01000090.1_pt1 | contig 92704 bp, 84 predicted proteins | sample 1519921 | NCBI WGS metagenome assembly OBJQ01 (sample SAMN04209244, study PRJEB22552) | human gut metagenome | biome: gut; material: feces | host: Homo sapiens | place: USA: Oklahoma
GTGATTTAAACAAGCGAGCAAGACAGGCAAGAATGAAAAGAGAACGTGACGAAGGAAAAGAAGAAGGGCTGCAAGAAGGATTGGCTGAAGGAAAGAAACTTGGATTGAATGATGGATTAAGATATTCTGTATTAAAATTGTTTATCAAGACATATCCACAAGCCGAAACAGGCTTTCTGAAAAATCTATCCGTAGAGCAGTACGAAAAGATATTTGATTTACTTATTGAAAAAGCAAGTCTAGAAAAGATATATGAAGCTGCAGATTGTATAAAAGAGTAAACTTGGAATAAAAGGGAAGTTTCTAGTGATAGAGACTTTCTTTTGCATATTTTGATAGATTAAAAATAAAATGAAATCTTTAAATACATTTGTCAATAATTAGATAAGTATAATAAATTGAATAAAATAATAGAATATCGTGATTGTTATAAGCTTTTTGTATTGACCTTTTACTTTTATAGTGAAGTTGTGTATAATAGTAAAAACAAAGAGAGGAAATAAACATGAGTATTAGGGGAATAAAAAATCAATCAAATGATATCTATTTAAAGTATCGTCAACAAATTATACCTGAATTCTTTTATGTTGGTTATGTGGGGTTATTAGCGCAATATTTAAGAAGTGGTTTGTTTTCATTTTTTGTATCTTTGTTTTTATGCCCAATTGCTCATGGATATGTAAAATGTGCAATGACTTTGGTTGATGAGAAAAAGCCAAGAATTGATTACCATCAGTCAATGATAGGAATTATAGAATTTGCTAGAGTTGCACCAGCTTATCTTATGCGTAAGGCAATTATTCTTTTTGTTGTTTTGCTAGTTGCATTACCAACTTTATTTTCTATTCATTCATTGATACCTGAATTATCATTAGAATGGATATCATCGATTGGAAATGCTTTAATACAGACAGAATATTTTATTCCTAATTTTAAAGGAATACAACTTATTATGCATAATAGTTTACTCATATTAAATATTATTGTTTGTATTTTGGTTTATTTATTTTTGACTGCATTATTTATGCCGGTTCCATATGTCATGGAGTTAGAAGAATTTTCTTGGAGTGAATGTATTTCTTATTCTATTCGGTTGATGAGAAAAAATATTTTTAACTTTTTTGAATTGTACTTAGTTTATATGCTCAGACATATGATATACTGGGTTTTAACAGGAATTGTTATCCTGATTGTGGGATCAATTAATGAAATATTAATGTTGTTTTGCATGGTTACTTCTTTATTTTTATATATTGAAGTTTTTAAGGGTAGATTTGAAATAGCAAAGTATTTATTTTACAAAGAAATAACAGGGGGATATGATGAAAAGAGAAATAGCGAGAATCAAGAAGATTATCATTAAAGTAGGTTCATCTTCTTTATGCAATCAAAATGGGGAAATTGATAAAGAAAAAATATTAAACATAGCATTACAGATTTCTAAATTAAAAAAACAAGGTTATATAGTTGTATTGGTCTCATCAGGAGCAATTGCGGCAGGAATGGGAGCATTACATTTAAAAAGTAAACCTAGTACGATTCCAGAAAAACAAGCATTGGCAGCTATTGGACAAGCTCAACTTATGCAGATTTATGAAGAAATTTTTCATATCTTTCATTTAGATTGTGCACAGGTTTTATTAAATCATGGCGATTTTGATGATCGTAAGAGATTGTTGAATTTATCAAATACAATGCATGCTTTAATGGATTATGGTGTCATTCCAATTGTCAATGAAAATGATGCCTTAGCAGTTGATGAAATTAAAGTAGGAGATAATGATACATTATCTGCTTTATTAGTGCCTGTTGTTGATGCTGATTTATTAATTTTAGTGAGTGATATTGATGGGTTATATACAAGCCACCCTGGAAAGAATCCAGATGCTAAGTTATTAAAATATGTTGAATGTGTAACAGATGAAATTAAACAAATGGCTGGAGAACCATCTTCTTCTTTAGGAACTGGTGGAATGATGACAAAAATTAAAGCTGCTCAAATTGTTAATGATTATGGACGTGATATGGTCATTATTAATGGTGGAAAAGAAAATAGTATATTACATGTTTTTGATAATGAAGAAGGAACTTGGTTCAATGGACATAGTGGTAAAAATTTAAATGCGAGGTTACATTGGATTGCCTATCGTAGTAATGCTAAAGGAACGGTTGTTTTAGATGATGGTGCTGTTTTGGCAATTGAAGAACAAAGAAAGAGTTTATTGGCTAAAGGAGTCATTGATGTAAGTGGTCATTTTTTGATGGGACAGGTCATTGATCTTGTAGATCAACAGGGAAAGAAGATTGCTAAAGGAATTAGTAATTATTCAAGTGATGAAATTAAGCTCATTATGGGTCATGATAGTCAAGATATTGAATCTATTTTACATTATAAGGATTATGATGAAGTCATTCATGCGAATAATATGGTGGTGTTAGGAGGAGAAAGTCATGGATAAATGTTTATTAAAACAGTTAACTGAGGCAAAAGATGCGAGTCGTTTAATGAAAAATATAAGTCAAGAAGATAAAAACAAAGCATTGCTTAATATATCTTCAGCTTTACTTGAACATATTGATGAAATTATTATAGAGAATCAAAAAGATATAGCGTGTGCTAAAGAAAATAATATGTCACCGGCTATGATTGATCGTCTGCTTTTAGATAGTCAACGGATTCAATCAATGGTTCAGGACGTTAGAAAACTAACACAATTAGAAGATCCAATAGGACAAGTTATTCGTGAAATAGAGCGTCCTAATGGATTGCATATTCAACAAGTGAGAGTTCCTATTGGTGTTTTTGCGATTATATATGAATCTCGTCCTAATGTAACCGTGGATATTGCATGTTTATGTTTAAAATCAAGTAATGTTTGTGTTTTAAAAGGTGGGAAAGAAGCCATTCATTCTAATCGTATTTTAACAAGATTAATGCAAGAAGCAACCAAAGATATTTTACCTTATGGTTGTATCCATTTGATTGATAATACTGATCGTTTAATTGTTAATGAATTAATTCAAGCAAATGATTATGTTGATGTTGTTGTTCCTAGAGGTGGAAAGGGATTAATTGATTTTGTGGTTAAAAATGCAACAGTTCCAGTGATTGAAACCGGGGCAGGCAATTGTCATCTTTACATTGATAAAGAAGCAGATATGCAAAAAGCTATTGATATTAGTGTGAATGCTAAAATACAAAGACCATCAGTGTGTAATGCGATTGAAACAATCCTTGTTCATCAAGATATAGCTCATGTTTATTTGCCATTAATGGTAAAAGCGTTTGATGGAAAAGTTGAAATTCGTGGCGATGAAAAAGTTCAGCAAATCATAGATTGTTATCCTGCGACCAAAGAAGATTATGCCAAGGAATATGATGATTATATTGTTGCTATTAAAATAGTTGATTCAATTGAAGAAGCTATTTCTCATATTTATCAATATTCTACTAAACATTCAGAATCTATAATCACTGAAGATGAACAAGCAGCTGCAAAGTTTATGGATTCATTAGATTCTGCATGTGTTTATCATAATGCTTCTACGCGTTTTAGTGATGGTGGAGAATTTGGTTTTGGAGCGGAACTTGGAATTAGTACCCAAAAATTACATGCCAGAGGTCCTTTAGGACTTATTGAGATGACTTCATATCAATATAAGATTTATGGAAATGGTCAAGTTAGAAAATAATGTTTATAAAAGAATCGATGAATGATGAGATATTTATTGATTCTTTTTTGTTATAAAAATAAAAGATACTTTTTGTTGACAATACTTAGTCGACTAACTATAATTGTTAGTGCACTAAGTAATAAGGAGTGAACAAAGATGAAACATGAGAACTTTAGTAGAATTATGGAAGAATTACGGACAGTACACAAGCTTTCAACAAAACTTGTTGCTTCACGTTTTCATAATTTAACACCAGAACAGGCAAAACTGATGTTTTTAATTCATGATAATAAAATGAATCAAAAAGAAATAGCTCAAAAACTTCATATTACTGAGGCAACTCTTTCAGTAAGAATTAAACGTTTGGTTGATTCGGGGTTAGTCGAAAGAGAAATTGATAGTCAAGATAAGCGCAATAATAAAATTGTCTTATCGCCGCAGGGGGAAGAAACATTAAATGGTATGCAAAAAGAGTTTGATTATGTCTATGAAGTTATTTGTCGAGAAATGACTCAGGAAGATTTTGAAACTGTTTTGAATATCATTAAAAGAATGCAAAAAAATATAAAGGAGGAAATGGAATGATTAAGTTGCGTAAGTTTGCTTATAAATTCTGGTTACCAATTCTTTTATGTATTGGATGCGTTTTTATCCAATCTCAATCAGAATTGGCTTTACCAGATTATATGAGTAAAATTGTAACCAATGGAATTCAAGCAGGTGGTTTTGATAGTCCAGTTGCTGATGTATTTAGTGATGAAACTTTTAAACATCTTTTGGTTTTTGCTGATGATGAACAAAAGAAAACCATTGAATCAAGTTATACTTATACAAGTTATGAAAACTTAAAAGATAACTTTAAAGAAGAATTCCCTAAACTTAAAAATGCTTATGTTTTAAATGATCTATCTAAAGATGAAAAGAGTCAATTAGAGAGTGCATTAATTAAACCAATGTTGATGGTATCTTCAATTGATTCAATGGATAAAAATTCCAAAGAATATCAAGAAAGATTTGGGAATTTACCAGCTGGTATGGATATTTATCAAGTATTTTCAATGATGGATGCGAATACCAAAAAGGAAATGACAAAGAAAATTGATACACAAATAGATGCAATGGGTGAATCAACAATGTTGATTGCTGGTGGAAATGGTGTAAAGACTGAATATCTTGCATTAGGTGCTGATGTTGATAGTATTCAAACACGTTATATTCTTTCATCTGGTTTAATTATGTTGGCAATTGCTTTGTTAGGTTCAGTTGCAGCAATGATTTCTGCCTTTTTATCTTCACGTGTTGGAGCAGGTGTGGCTAGAGATTTAAGAAAAGCTGTTTTTGAAAAAGTTGAAAGTTTTTCTAATACTGAATTTAATAAATTCTCAACAGCTTCATTAATTACGCGTACAACAAATGATATTACACAAGTACAAATGTTAATGATTATGTTGCTTCGTATTGTTTTATTTGCTCCAATGATGGGTGTTGGTGCATTATATAAAGCAATTACTCATTCAACATCAATGACTTGGATTATTTTGCTTATTTTATTAGTTATTAGTGGCGTATTGTTTGTCTTAATTAAGGTTGTTATGCCTAAGTTTAAAATTATTCAATCATTAATTGATAGATTGAACTTAACAATGCGTGAAAATCTAAGTGGTGTCTTGGTTATTCGTGCTTTTGGTAATGAAAAGCATAGTGAAGATCGCTTTGATAGAGCCAATGATGATTTGACAAAAGTTAACTTATTTGTTAACCGTGCAATGGCGACATTAATGCCAATTATGATGTTTATTATGAACATTGCGACTGTGTTAGTTGTTTGGGTTGGTGCTCAACAATTAGACTTAGGAAATATTGCGATTGGGGATATGATGGCCTTTATCCAATATGCAATGCATATTATTATGTCATTCTTATTTATTGCGATGATCTTTATTATGATTCCTCGTGCAAGTGTTGCTGCTGGCAGAGTTTATGAAGTTTTATCTACTGATTTATCAATTAAAGATCCAGATGATGCAAAAGAATTTAATGCATCTCAAAAAGGATTAGTAGAATTTAAAGATGTCACTTTCCAATATCCAGGGGCTCATGAAGCTGTTTTAAGTCATATTAGTTTTACTGCTGAGCCTGGTAAGACAACTGCATTTATTGGTTCTACTGGTTCAGGTAAATCGACTTTAATTAATTTAATACCACGTTTTTATGATGTTACTGAAGGTAGTGTAACAATTGATGGGGTAGATGTTAGAGATGTTAAACAACACGATTTAAGAGAATTAATTGGGGTTGTTCCACAAAAAGGTGTCTTATTCTCAGGAACAATTCGTTCAAATCTTCAATATGGTGCACATGATGCAAGTGATGAAGAATTAAGCGAAGTGATTCGTATTGCCCAAGCAAAAGAATTTGTCGATGATAAACCAAAAGGGTTAAGTGAAGAAATTTCACAAGGTGGAACAAATGTTTCTGGTGGTCAAAAACAACGTTTAGCGATTGCTAGAGCATTAGCTAAAAATCCAGAAATCCTTATTTTTGATGATAGCTTCTCAGCTTTAGACTTTAAAACCGATGCTATTTTAAGAAAAGAATTAAGTAAGCTCACAGAAAAAACTAAAAATACAGTTTTGATTGTTGGTCAAAGAATTGCATCAATTATGGATGCTGATCAAATTATTGTATTAGATAAAGGAAAAATTGTTGGAAAAGGAACTCATAAGGAACTGATGGAAACTTGTCAGGTATACCAAGAGATTGCTTATTCACAACTTTCAAAGGAGGAATTAGCAGATGCCTAGAGGACCAATGGGACGTGGTCATGGACCCGCAACAGAAAAAGCTAAGGACTTTAAAGGAACAATCAAAAAATTATTTGCTTACTTAAAACCTTATTATGTTAAATTTATCTTTATTATTATATTTGCCGCTGGTTCAACTGTATTTTCAATCTTTGGACCAAAGATTTTAGCCAAAGCAACTGATAAATTAAGTGAAGGTATTATGGCTAAAGTCAGCAATACTGGCGGAATTGATTTTACAGCAATTTCACAGATTTTAATTTTTCTAGCATGTATTTATTTATTAAGTGCATTGTTAAATTATATTCAAGGATTTATTACTTCAGGTATTTCTCAAAGAGTGGCTTATGATTTTAGAAAAGCAATTTCGCAAAAGATGGATCGTTTACCATTAAGTTATTTTGATAAACATTCAAGTGGTGATACTTTATCACGTGTCACAAATGACGTTGATTTAATAGCTCAATCATTAAATCAAAGTATGACACAAATTGTCACTTCATCAGTCACAGTTATTGGTATTTTCATTATGATGTTAACAATTAGTGTTCCAATGACATTAATGGCATTATGTGTTTTACCAGTTTCAATGTTCCTGATGACAAGAATCATGAAAAGAACTCAAAAATATTTCTTTAGACAACAACAAAGTTTAGGAAATGTGAATGGTCATATTGAAGAAATGTATGGGGCTCATCAAGTTGTTAAAGCTTTTAATGGAGAAGAAGATTCAGTTGAAAAATTTGAAGTTTTCAATAATGATTTATATGAATCAGCATGGAAATCTCAATTCTTCTCTGGTTTAATGCAACCATTAACTAACTTTGTAGGAAACATTGGATATGTTGGAGTCTGTTTATTAGGTGGATTCTTAGCATCAGGAAATGCGATTTCAATTGGTGATATTCAAGCCTTTATTCAATATGTCCGTCAATTCAATCAGCCAATTACCCAATTAGCTCAAATCATGAATCAATTACAATCAACTGCAGCAGCAGCTGAACGTGTTTTTGAATTTTTAGATGAATCTGAATTGGAAGAAGAAACACCAAGAATTACGCATGAACAATTAGCTAAGATTGATGGTAGTGTGACTTTCAATCATGTTAATTTCGGATATAATCCAGATAAAACAATTATTAATGATTTTTCTATGCATGTGCATGCTGGACAAACTGTTGCGATTGTTGGTCCAACCGGGGCTGGAAAAACAACAATTGTTAAATTATTAATGAGATTCTATGAATTAAATAGTGGTAATATTTTAATTGATGGTCATGATATTAAGGATTATGCAAGAAGTGATTTAAGAAGTTTATTTGGTATGGTTCTTCAAGATACATGGTTATTTGGTGGAACGATTAGAGAAAACTTAAAATATGGTAAGTTAGATGCGACTGATGAAGAAATGGAAAAAGCATGTCAATTGGCTTATGCTGATCACTTTATCAACACATTAGAAGATGGTTATGATACTGTGATTAATGAGGAATCAAATAATATTTCTCAAGGTCAAAAACAATTATTAACAATTGCAAGAGCATTCTTAGCTGATCCAAAAATCTTGATTTTAGATGAAGCAACTTCTTCAGTTGATACCAGAACAGAAGTCTTAATTCAAAAAGGTATGGATAAGTTAATGGAAGGTCGTACAAGCTTCATTATTGCCCATCGTCTTTCTACAATTCGTGATGCGAATACAATTATTGTTATGAGAGATGGAGACATTGTTGAACTTGGTAACCATGAATCATTACTTGCAAAAGGTGGCTTCTATGCTGACTTATATCATTCACAATTTGAATCAAGTAAAGAAGATGAATAAAAAAAAGAGTTTGTAGAGAAATTTTACAAACTCTTTTCTTTATATAAATTTTGAATCATTTCTATTTGTCTTGTTTCACTTTCTATTTCACCTAGATAAGGATGAGTGAGACATGCTTTATGAAATTGTTCCAAGATTTTTTTAGCTTTTACTGGATTATGGCATGATAATAATTGGTAAGCATATTCAATTTTTAAAGTTGTGAGATCACGTTTAAGAAGTTTAGCCATTTTTAAATATTTTTTATCTCTTATATTATTAATTTTAGGATTTTGTGGATCTGTGAGGATAAGAATATAAAGAACGATGTTTTTGAGAAGATAAATCGTATTATCTTCCATTTGAATATTTTGATTCAAAATATGATTGGCTATATCATAGGCTTTTTGATAGTGAGATAAATCAATTTCTCTTAGACAATAGAAAGCAGTGATACTCATACAAAGATTATGTGTTAAGTCTTCATTGGAATAGATTGTAAAGTTGTCTTCATTGATATCTTTTAAGGAATATCCTTTACTCATATATTCAATAATTTTGAGTTGTTGAAAACAAGCATATTTTGTGATTGGGTATTTCATCATATTGAAAACATTTTTAGCATCATTATCTATTCCTATATTGAGTGGAAGTCCATTGGTTAGAGCACTTATCAATCCAAATATACCAAGACTAAAACAGAACGATTGTAAATAGGGATTATGGATAATTAAGCATATAATAAAGGAAATGAGTGCAGAAATAAGATTGTTAAAAACACCACCAAGATGATAAAGAACAAAAGGAAAAGGCTCTTGATAATGGTCAATACTCATCAGACATTGACCAAGTGTTCCAGGAACTTTATTCATCTTAAATACAATTTTATCATTCCTTTTTACCCACATGAAATTATAGAAACGAATAGATAAAAATTGATAGCCTGATAATAATCCAAAAATCAAATGACCACATTCATGAATAATGACTTGAAGAAAGATACATATATAAAAAGCTCCAAGAACGTAAAAAGCAGTGATAATTGATAAATCATAATCTTTAAAAAAAGCAATACCAAAATATCCACACATTCCTCCAGCAATTAAATATAAAACAAAAATAAAAAATTGACTAAAAAACTTTTTCATAAATTAACCTCACACATTATTTTTTCTTATTATAACATAGTTCTTGAAAATGATATATCTCTTTATTGTAAAGATAATTACAAAAAATACTTTACAAATAAAAAGATTTGTTGTATTCTTAGGAACCAAGGAGGTTATCAAATGAAAACAAAAGATATGTGTTTATATGCTTTATTTGCTGTACTGATTGGAGTAGGAGCGTTTATCAAGTTACCAATTTCTATTGTACCAGTAACATTACAAACATTGTTTGTGATATTGGCCGCTTTGATATTAAAAGAAAAAGCAGTTTATAGTGTGTTATTATATATTGGCATTGGATTATTAGGAATTCCAGTGTTTGCTAGTGGTGGGGGAATCTCTTATGTGCTTGTTCCTTCATTTGGGTATTTGATTGGGTTTGTTGTTTGTGCCTATTTTGTAGGACACTTTCAATACCAAAATTATATCAAAACGTTTGTTGTCTGTTTAATAGGAATGTTATTGATTTATTTGATTGGGATGTTGTATTTTGCTTTGCTTCAATATTTCTATTATGGACAAAGTTATCCTGTTATGTTTTTAATAACAAGTTTATTTCTTGTTTATATTCCAGGGGATCTTTTATCAGTCATTGCAGCAATTGTTATTTATGAAAGATTACAAGCATATGTGCCTAAAAAGATGCTTTATGAATAGTTAGTATGAAAATAAAAAAGGACTTATTTGAATGAGATGGAGAAATCCATCTTTTTCTTTATCTAAAAACTTAAAAAATAATATATAAAATTTTTTAAATAAATTTCATAAAAAGTATTTACAAATCAAAAAAAGAGGTATATACTAGCATTACTTCAAAAATTTGAAGTAAGAAATTAAAAAGTTTTAAGTAAATAAACATATAGGAGGAAATATAAATGTTTGAACAAGTGAAAGATGCATTAGTAGAATCATTAAATATTGAAGGAGAAGATATCAAATTAGAATCTAACTTAAAAGATGATTTAGGAATTGATTCATTAGCTGCAGTTGAATTATCTTTAGATTTAGAAACTGAATTTGATGTTGAAATCAGTGATGAAGAATTAGCTGCTTTAGTTACAGTTGAAGATATCGTGAAATTAATTGAATCTAAACAATAAGCTAAGTTATCTTAGCTTATTTTTCTAAGGAGGAAAATTTATGGATACAGAAAAAATCAAATCAATCATGAAAATGTTTGAAGAAAGTCAAATTTCAAAAATGGACTTAACTGATGGTGATTTGCATATCACTTTAGAAAAAGAAATGGAACCAGTGGAAGTTGTAAAAACAATAAAGAGTGCACCTATTCAAGAAGTTGAAGAAGTAAAACAAGAACAAGGAACAGCAATTACGAGTCCACTTGTAGGAACATATTATCAAGCCAGTGGAACAAATCAAGAACCATTTGTGAAAGTTGGGCAACACATTCAAGAGGGAGATACCGTTTGTATTATTGAAGCGATGAAAGTGATGAATGAAATTAAAGCGACAGTGAGTGGAACAGTTTTATCTATCAATGTAAGTGATGGAGAAACAGTTGAATATGATCAAGTTTTAATGATGATAGGGTAAGGTGAAATCATGATTGAAAAATTATTAATTGCGAATCGTGGTGAAATTGCTGTTAGAATTATAAGAACATGTAAAGAAATGGGAATTCAAAGTGTTGCTGTTTATTCAACAGCTGATAAGTCATCATTACATGTTCAGCTTGCTGATGAAGCTGTTTGTATTGGTGGACCTTTAGCCAATGAATCTTATTTGAACATGAATGCGATTATTCAAGCAGCTTGCAATACTGGTTGTGATGCAATTCATCCAGGATTTGGGTTCTTAAGTGAAAATAGTCAATTTGCTAGACTCGTTATTCAATGTGGATTGATTTGGGTTGGACCATCTCCTGAAATTATTGATATGTTAGGAAATAAAGCACAAGCTAGAAAATTGATGAAAGAAGCTGGTGTTCCTGTGATTCCTGGTTCTAAAGAAATTATAGATTCTCTACAACATGGAAAGAAAATTGCTGATGAATTAGGATATCCTGTGATGATTAAAGCAAGCAATGGCGGTGGTGGTAGAGGTATGCGTATTATTCGTCATGAAGATGAATTTGAAACGCAATACCAAAATGCGAAATCAGAAGCGAAAGCATGTTTTGGTGATGATGATGTTTATTTAGAAAAATATATAGAAAATCCTAAACATATTGAAGTTCAAGTTGTTGGAGATCAATATGGACATGTGATTCACTTGTTTGAACGTGATTGTTCTTTCCAAAGACGTCATCAAAAGATGATTGAAGAAGCACCTTGTCATATTCTAAAAAAAGAAATCAGAGAAAAATTATTTGAAGATGCTCTGAAGGCTTGTCGTCATGTCGGTTATAACAGTGTTGGAACAATTGAGTTTCTTTTAGATAAACATGGAAATTATTATTTTATGGAAATGAATACCAGAATTCAAGTGGAACATCCCATTACAGAAATGATTTGTGGTATTGATTTAATCAAATTACAGTTAAAGATGGCAGAAGGTTTAAAGATGCCTTATCAACAAGCAGATATTAAACAAAATGGCTATGCGATAGAATGTCGTATCAATGCTGAAGATATGAATAGAGATTTTGCACCAACACCTGGAAAAATCACTTTTATGCATATTCCAGGAGGTCGTGGAATCCGTGTTGATAGTGCTATGTATAATGGTTGTGTTATTTCACCATATTATGATTCAATGATTTTAAAATTGATTACATTTGCGCCAACACGTCTTGAATGTATTAAAAAAATGCGTGCAGCATTAAGTGAAGTCATTATTGATGGAATTTCTACCAATACAAAATTCCATTACTATGTCTTACATGCGAAAGACTTTATTGATGGAAGTTATGATACAGGATTTTGTGAAAACTTTATAAAGGAGTTGAAAGAGAATGGATCAATTGTTTAAAAAAAGAAACCAAGAATTAAAAGAATTTTCAACTTGGTTAAAAAGACATAAACCCAAAGCAAAAAAAGAAGTACCAGATAATATTTTTAAACAATGTGATGCTTGTCATCAATCAATTCCTTATTTTACCTTAGTAGAAAATGATTATGTTTGTCCACATTGTGGAAATCATATGAAAATCAGTGCTAGACAAAGGATTCGTGATCTTGTTGATGAAGGTAGCTGGCGTGAATATTTTCAAAGAGATATTTCTAAAAATATTGAAGATTTTCCTGGTTATGATCAAAAACTTCAAAAAGCCAAAATGTCAACTGGTATGAATGAAGCGGTGATTTGTGGAATTGGACAAATTGATCATCAAAAGGTAGTTCTATGTATTATGGATTCTCGTTTTATGATGGGAAGTATGGGAAAAGTCGTTGGTGAAAAAATCTGTAAAGGTGTCGAGTTAGCAATACGTAAAAAGTTACCTTTGATTATTAGTTGTACCAGTGGTGGTGCCCGTATGCAAGAGGGAATTGATTCTTTAATGCAAATGGCAAAAGTTTCAAGTGCATTAAAAAGATTTTCAAATCTTGGAGGCTTTTATATCACTCTACTAACTCATCCAACAACGGGTGGTGTAAGTGCAAGTTTTGCTATGCTAGGGGATATTATTATTGCTGAACCTCATGCATTAGTTGGATTTGCTGGAAAGCGTGTTATTGAAAAAACAATGAAGCAGGAATTACCTGAAGGTTTTCAAACAGCTGAGTTTTTATTAGATAAGGGATTTATAGATATGATTGTTGAAAGAAAAGATTTAAAGAAAGTTTTCTCGGATTTACTGAGAATGCATGGAGGTCGCTCATGAATATAGTGGAAAATGAAAGAAAAATCAAAGAACTCCAAGCACATGTTTTGACACTGGAACCTGGTCAAGAATATGACACATTAACAAAAAAAATCGATGAATTAATCAAAGAAACTTATGAAAATCTTTCTGCATGGGATCGTGTCACTCTCGCAAGAGATCCATCACGTCCTAAGGCAAGTGATTTTATTGAAGGATTGTTTCATGATTTTTATGAATTCCATGGGGATCGTTGTTTTGGAGATGATCATGCGATGATTGGGGGAATTGCATATTTTCATGACAAACCAGTGACAGTGATTGCTCAAGCTAAAGGAAAATCTTTGCAAGAAAATTTAGAGAGAAATTTTGGAATGTGTAATCCTGAAGGTTATCGTAAAGCCCTTCGTCTTGCAAAACAAGCTGAAAAATTTCATCGTCCAATTATTACTTTTGTTGATACGGCTGGGGCATATCCAGGAATTGAAGCAGAGGAAAGAGGTCAAGCACAAGCCATTGCTGAATGTTTATATACATTTTCTGATTTAAAAACACCAGTGATTTGTGTTGTACTTTCAGAAGGTGGAAGTGGGGGAGCCTTAGCATTAAGTGTTGCTGATCGTATTTGTATGATGGAAAATGCAATTTATTCTGTGTTATCACCAGAAGGATTTGCTAGTATTTTATGGAAAGATGAAACAAGAGCTCAAGAAGCTGCTGAAGTGATGAAATTAACATCATATGATTTGTATCAAAAAGGAATTATTGATTATTTAGTGAAAGAACCAACAGGTGGTATGCAAAATGATTTAAAACTTGTTTTACATGATTTAGATCGTTATTTGACACAGGAACTTGAAAAGCTTGAAAATATGAAAGAAAAAGATATGTTAGAAAAACGTTATCAAAAATTTCGTGAAATGGGAAGAATGTCATGAATCAAATAAAAATATTAGGTAGTGGTATAGCCAAAGCCAATCAAAAAATTACAAACTTTGATTTAGAAAAAAGAGTTGATACAAGTGATGAATGGATTGTTCAAAGAACAGGAATATCATCACGCTATGTAAGTGTTGGTGAAAATACGAGTGATTTGGCAGTTCGTGCTGCATTACAGGCAATTGATAATGCGCAAATTCAAAAAGAGGATATTGATGTGATTATTGTTGCGACAATGACACCTGATTGTATGACTCCATCTACTGCTTGTTTGGTGCAAGCAAAATTAGGATTAAATGATTATCCCATTTTGGCATTTGATTTAAATGCTGCATGTAGTGGTTTCTTATATGCTTTTCAAGTTGCAAGTGATTTGTTAAATCGTTATCAAAATATTTTGGTGATTGGTAGTGAAACATTAAGTAAAATGATTGATTGGAATGATCGCAGTACATGTGTCTTATTTGGGGATGGGGCAGGTGCTGTGATTATGAGTCGAGGACAATCAAAATTGTATCACTATGCCAATAGTGAAGGAGATTTAAATGGTGTTTTAAAGGCTGAAGGATTACCACTTATTGAACATTTAGAAAATCATCAGCCAATTCAAAGTTTTTTAACAATGCAGGGAAATGATGTGTTTAGATTTGCAGTGAGGGTTTTAAAAGAATCAATTGAACAAGTCTTAGAACTTGCTCAATTATCAATAGATGATATCGACTTGATTATTCCTCATCAAGCCAATTTACGTATTATTAATCATGTTGCTAAAAAAATGAAAGTGGATATTTCAAAGTTCTATGTCAATTTACAAGACTATGGAAATACATCAGCAGCGAGTATTCCTATTGCCTATGCTTTGGCAAGACAAGAAGGACTGATTGATGAGCATAAGCGTATTATTCTTGTAGGATTTGGCTCAGGATTGACATATGGAGCAACATTGATTGATAAAGCAGGAGGAGAAAATGATGTTAAATAAATTATTAAATATAAAATATCCCATTATTCAAGGGGCCATGGCCAATATTGCAACTGCTCAGTTTGCATCTTGTGTGTCTAACTGTGGAGGACTTGGGATTATTGCAACAGGTTCATTAAATGGAGAACAAACACGTGCACAGATTCAAGAATGTAAACAACTTACAGACAAGCCATTTGGTGTCAATATTATGTTGATGAATCCTTATGCGTCAGAAATCGTTGATGTCATTGTTGAAGAAGGTGTTGCAGTGGTGACAACGGGAGCAGGTAATCCTGGACCTTATATGGAAAAGTTAAAAAGTGCTGGAATTAAAGTTTTTCCAGTTGTTCCAAGTGTTGGTTTAGCTAAAAGAATGGAACGTGCTGGGGCTGATGCATTGATTGTAGAAGGTGGCGAATCTGGTGGACATGTTGGTGAAATGACAACCATGGCATTATTACCACAAGTTGTAGATGCTGTTAATATTCCAGTAATTGCAGCTGGAGGAATTGGTGATGGTCGAGGAATGGTGGCCGCACTAGCATTAGGTGCCTGTGGGGTTCAAGTTGGAACATGTTTATTGGTAGCTGATGAATGTCCAATTCATGACAATTATAAAGAAGCAGTTATCAAGGCAAAAGATACAGATACTGTAGTGACAGGGAAAAGTGTTAATACACCTGTTCGTATTTTAAAGAATCAGATGGCAAGACAATATTTAAAATTAGAAGGTCATTTTGAAAGTCGTGAAGAATTAGAAAAATTGACATTAGGTGGTTTACGTAAAGCTGTTCAAGATGGTGATATGAAAACAGGTTCAGTGATGATGGGTCAAATTGCAGGAATGATTAAAGAAAAAAAGCCAATGCAACAAATCTTAGATGACATGATGTCATCAGCACAAGTTGCCTATCAAAAGTTAAGTGATGTTATGGAGGAAATCTAAATGATTCAAATTCAAGATAAATACTTAGACATTCCTCTTATTCAAGGTGGAATGGGAGTTGGTGTTTCTTTATCATCACTGGCAGGACATGTCGCAATGTGTGGTGGAATGGGTGTCATTAGTGCTGCTCATCCAGGCTATCTTTATGAAGGTTTTCGCCAAAATCCTATCGCAACAAATTGCCAAGCAATTAAAGATCATATCAAACGTGCTAAAGAGATTGCTCAAGGTCATGGGTTGATTGGTGTGAATATTATGGTCGCAGGACAGGGTTATGAAGATCTTGTTAAAGCTTCTGTTGATGGAGGATGTGATGCGATTATTTCGGGGGCTGGACTTCCGTTAGATTTACCGAAATATGCCAAAGGAAAAACCTTGTTAGCACCAATTGTCTCAAGTGGAAAAGCGGCAAGATTAATTGCGAGAGTCTGGGAAAAACGTTATCAATATACACCTGATTTTGTGGTTATTGAAGGTAGTGAAGCGGGTGGACATTTAGGTTTTAAAAAAGAAGATCTGTTAAATGGAACTTGTCAGACATTGAGTGAAATCTTAGCTGATGTGAAAAAAGAATTAAAACCTTTTGAGGAAAAATTTAAAAAGATGATTCCTATTTTTGTCGCAGGAGGTATTGATTCAGGAAAGAAAATTGCTCAGTTTATTCATTTAGGAGCAACTGGTGTCCAAATCGCAACACCTTTTATCGCAACTTATGAATGTGATGCCTCTCAAGCTTTTAAAGATGCTGTCATTCAAGCATGTGATGAAGATATTGAAATAGTGAAAAGTCCAACAGGTTTTCCAGGTCGTGCCATTGTGAATGAGTTTGTGAAAAAGACCCGAATGACAGGCAATATCACAATGAAAAATTGTCTTCACTGTATGATTCCATGTACACCAGAAGATACACCTTATTGTATAAGTGAAGCCTTAATTCAAAGTGTTAAAGGCAATGTTGAAAATGGATTGGTTTTTGTTGGAACACAAGCAGCTAAAATCACAAAAATGAAACATGTCAATGAATTGATTCAAGAGTATATGAATGAAATGGAGGAATATCTATGAAATTAGGATTTATCTTTGCTGGGCAAGGTGCTCAATATGTGGGAATGGGAAAAGAACTTTATGAACAATATGAAGTGGCTAGAGACGTTTTCAATCAAGCACATATTGATATTGATGTCAAAAAAGTTTGTTTTGAAGGACCAGAAGATATTTTAAATGAAACATCTTATGCGCAACCTTGTTTATTAACAACTTCACTAGCAATTGCACGTGTTATTGAATCCTATGGTATTTATCCTGATTATGTGGCTGGACTTTCTTTAGGGGAATATTCGGCTTTAACATATGCTGGAGCATTTGATCTTCAAGATGCCATTGCGATTGTAAGACGTAGAGGTCAATTGATGAGTGAAGCTTTACCAGCAGGAACGACTTCAATGGCAGCTGTTTTAGCAATGGATGCCAGTCGCATTGAAGATGTCATTAAAGATATAGATGATGTAACAATTGCAAATTATAACTGTCCTGGACAAATTGTTATTACTGGGAAAAAAGAAGCCGTTGAAAAAGCATCAGAAAAATTAAAAGAAGCTGGAGCGAAGCGTGTAATTCCTTTAAAGGTTTCAGGAGCTTTCCATTCACCATTACTTGAAGATGCTTCAATGAAATTAAAAGCAGAATTAGAAAAATATGATATTCATCAACCACAAATTCCAGTTGTTTATAATATTTCTGGAAAAGAAGAAGATGGAAATCTTATTGATATTTTAACCAAACAAATCAAATCAAGTGTCTACTTTTATCAATCACTTCAATACATGATTGCGCATGGGGTTGAAGCCTTTGTGGAAATAGGGCCAGGCAAAGCCTTAAGTGCATTTGTGAAAAAAACAGATAAATCAATTCCTGTTTATAGTGTTGATAGTATAGAAAGTTTAAATCAATTGTTAGGAGCGTTGAAAGATGAATAAAGTTGCAGTGATTACCGGAGCAGCGCGTGGTATTGGAAAAGCGATTGCGCTTAAGTTTGCAAGTCAAGGATATCATGTTGTGATCAATTATCGTGGAAGTGAAGAAAAAGCCAATGCTGTTAAAGAACAGTGCATAGCATTAGGTGTAGAGGCATTGACTTATCAAGGTGATGTCAGTCATTATCAAGAGATGGAAGATATGATGAAAGCTGTCATGGAAAAATTTGGACGTATTGATGTGTTAGTCAATAATTCAGGGATTACCAAGGATCAGTTATTATTAAAAATGGATAGTGAATCATTTATGGATGTAATTGATGTGAATTTAAAAGGCACTTTCAATACAATCAAAGCTGTCAGTCGAATTATGATGAAACAAAAATCAGGAGTGATTATCAATATGTCTAGTGTGATTGGTGAAATTGGTAATGCTGGTCAAGCCAATTATGCAGCGAGTAAAGCTGGTGTTTTAGGCTTAACAAAATCAATTGCCAAGGAATTTGCCCCACGTCATATTCGTGTCAATGCGATTGCTCCAGGATTTATTGCAACTGATATGACAGATGTTTTAAATGAACAAACAAAAGAAAATATCTTACAAGCCATTCCTTTAAAATCATTAGGTGAGGCTGAAGATGTCGCTAACGTTGCTTATTTTTTAGCAAGTGATGATGCGAAATATATAACAGGCCAAGTCATTAATGTAGATGGTGGCATGGTGATGTAAGGAGGAAACAAGAATGAAAAAAAGAGTAGTAATTACAGGAATGGGAGTTGTTTCACCCATTGGAAATACAGTTGATGAAATGTGGAATAGTATTACTCATCAAATCTGTGGAATTGATGAAATTACGCATTTTGATACAACTGATTATAAAGTCAAATTAGCAGGTGAAGTTAAAAATCTTGATAGTGAATACTATTTTAGTAAACGTGAATTAAAGTTTAATGATCGTTTTACACAATTTGCAAGGATTGTATCTAAACAAGCAATTGAAAATGCAAATCTTGATTTAGAAACAATCAATAAAGATCGTTTTGGAGTGATTATTGGTTCTGGAATTGGTGGTGTAGAATCCATTGAAAAAGCAGAACAAACTTTATTCAATCGTGGTCCATCAAAAGTTTCTCCTTATTTTATACCAATGACTTTAATCAATTTAGCAGCTGGAAGTGTAGCTATTGATTTAGGAGCCAAAGGGCATGTTTCATCTGTGGTTACAGCATGTGCGGCTGGGACAAATGCAATTGGTGAAGCATTTCATAAAATTAGAGATGGTTATGAAGATGTAATGATTGCTGGAGGAAGTGAAGCTTCTATTACACCATTAGCAGTTGCGGGATTTGCGTCAATGAAAGCTTTGCATACTGGTGTAGATAAGAATCGTGCTTCGATTCCTTTTGACCAAGAACGTAGTGGCTTTGTCATGGGTGAAGGAGCAGCAGTTCTTGTATTAGAAGATTTACAACATGCTTTGAATCGTGGTGCAAAAATCTATGGTGAAATTGTTGGCTATGGAGCGACTTGTGATGCTTATCATATGACTGCCCCATTATCTGATGGAAGTGGTGGTGGAAAAGCAATGAAGAATGCTTTAGCTGATGCTTCATTAAAACCAAGTGAAATTGATTATATCAATGCGCATGGAACAAGTACACCTTTAAACGATAAAACAGAAACTGCTGCAGTTAAATATGCTTTTGGTGATCATGCCTATGCTTTAGCCATGTCATCAACAAAATCATATACAGGACATCTTTTAGGTGCCAGTGGTGCTTTAGAATCTGTTATTTGTTTAAAAGCTTTAGAAGATGGTTATATTCCAGCGACTATTCATTATCAAAATAAAGATGAAGAATGTGATTTAGATATTGTTGCTAATGTTGGAAGAAATCAAGACATTCATTATGCCATGAACAATTCATTAGGTTTTGGTGGGCATAATGCTTCATTAATATTTAAAAAATGGGAGGAAGAATAATGTTATATAATTCTAATGAAATTCAAAAAATTATTCCTCACCGCTATCCTTTTTTGTTGGTAGATTGTATTGAAAGTATTAGTGAAGATGGAAAAACAATTGTTGGGAGAAAATGTGTGACTGCTAATGAAATGCAGTTTTTAGGACACTTTCCTGATAAACATGTGATGCCAGGTGTTTTAATTATTGAAGCCCTTGCTCAAACAGGTTGTGTTTTGTTATTGTCAAAAGAAGAAAACAAAGGAAAAATTGCTTTCTTTGCCGGTATTAATAAAGCTAGATTTAAAAGACAAGTCATTCCTGGAGATGTTTTAACTATGACTGTCACTTTGACAAAAGAAAAAGGTGGCATTTATTTTGCCACCATCCAAGCGAAAGTTGAAGATGAAATTGCAGTAACTGGGGAAATTATGTGTGCTGTGGGGGAATAACCTTACGAATAGACACTTCACCAGATTGTAAGATTTTCTCTTGACCATCAACGATTAATGTTAAACTTGCATCATCGTTAATTGCAGACACATAAGCAGGATATTGCTGATTGTTTTCATAAACCATGATGTCTTGGTGTAAAACATAGGAATGTTGTCGATAGGTTTTAAGAAAAGATAGACTTGATAATTTTGAATAATCATCATAGAAGAAATTTAAAAAATCTATGATGATTTTTTGTCTTGGAACAAACAAATCGCATTGATCTTCAAGACAACCCGCAATCCCTTGTAAATCCTCTGGCATATCATAGTGATGGACATTGATTCCAACCCCTACAATCATACTCTCAAGACGAGCCGTATTCATTTCTAAACTTGCTTCACATAAAATACCACAGACTTTTAAATCATTTAAAATAATATCATTCACCCATTTGATTTGGGGAAATAAAGGATAATTCTTTTGAATAGCCTTGACAACTGCTACTCCACAACAAGCTGTAATCTTTAACGAATCATAAATCGTTAAATTAGGTTTTAACATCAATGACAAATAAATACCCTTTTGACAAGGCGAATGAAAACTTCTGCCATTACGACCTTTACCACTTGTTTGTTGATTAGCAATAATGATATCTCCTTGCTTAAAATCATGTGTTTTCATATATTGATTGGTTGAGTCAATCTCATCAAAATAATGAATATCTTGATAAAAACTTGGTATTTTCTCCTTGATTTGCTCAATAAAAATCACATCATTCTCAAGTGTTAAACAATATCCTTTCTTTGTAGATGTTTGAATATGATAGCCTTTCTCTTTTAATTTTTTGATTTGTGTAGATATTGTCATTCTTGAGACATGTAATTCTTCACTGATTTGTTGGCCAGAAATAAAATGACCTTGATGTTTTTGTAATATTTCGAGTAATTTCTTTTCCATGAGCACATTATACTGCACAGTTTCAAAATTATCAAGAATATCAAAGTCATGGGTTAAGATTTGGAGTTGTCAAGGAGCATCAAATTGTTTCTGGTGAGTATTCTGATATTTATTATCATCATCTTGCTTTAGCAACTATATGTAGTGTTCCATTGATTTTAGAATATTTATAAAATCATTTATATCCGTCTTGTGATGCTTAAAATAAGTATGACATCGTAGAAATGATTATATGATTGTAATGTGATATTGTCCTTATTAGGTAAATTTTAACAATAAAGATAATATTGTATAATAGCTTAAGTATAAGTGAGGGAAAAATATGAAATTAAGCTATCAAGTTGGACAAAAACCATTATGGAGTCAACTCTACGATATATTAGAAATGCGTATATTAAGTGGTGAATATAAAGAAGGGGATACTTTACCTAGCGAAGTTGCTATTATGCAAGAATTTGATGTTTCAAGAATAACAGTGAGACAAGCTATGGATAAATTAATTCAAGCTCAATTGATTTCTCGTCAAAGAGGCAAGGGGACTGTTGTTTTAAAGTATAAAAATAAAGTGACAACAGCTTTTCAATCTTCTTTTCAAGAAGTAAAAGAAAAGAATCAATTAAAAGATCGACAAGTTATAGCAGTTGAATCTGTAAAAGCTCCTAGTGAAGTTGCATATTTTTTTGATATTCCTACATCTGATTCAGTTATAAAACTAACCCGACAAACTTTTATTAATGAAGAAGTTGTTGCTTGTTATGAAACCTATCTGCATCCACTTGTTCCATTGACAGTTCAGGATGATTTTAAAGGTTCTTTGTATACAAAATTAGAAATAGCATCCTATCCTATAACAAATGTTATGGAAAAAATATCAGCCGCACTAATAAGTACACAAGAAAAAAAGATATTTTCAATTGAGCAAGATGAAGCAGTGATGCATCGTATACGAATGGGGTATTCTCATGATTTGGCAATTGAATATACATATGCGACTTATCTTGCTAGAGGATATGAATTAATAATAGATTTAAAATAATAAAGTTTATCAACATATGATGATGTGTTGATAGACTTTATTTTCTTTTCAATAAAATGTTATGACATTGTGATGTTATTATTGCAAATCAGCAAGATAAGTACTATAATAATATTGTAATGTTATGACTATATAAATATATAATTTATTGCTATAACAAATCTTGAAAATATAAAATAAAAGAAAATTTCAATGAATAATATAAATTTTTGTATCATCATATTTTGATAGACAATGCATACACATTTTTATTTATCATAAATTATAGATGTAGGGTTTTAAGAGTTGAGTTTAATGAAAAAATATATCTTCTAAAATGATATCTTATTCAACATTCATTATCTTTTCATTAAACTCACTCCCTAATTTTGAGGTTAGTTAGTTTGTAAAGACAATTGTTTTAAACGATATGCCTATTACATAAAGAAATAGAGGTGATAAACAAAGAAAGACGGCAAGACAAAATTGAATAATATTATTTAAAAAGAGGAGGAAGTATATCATGAAAAAATTTTTAAAGGTCTTGTTAGCAGGTGTTTTAGTGTCAGGAGCACTCGTTGGATGCTCACAATCAGATTCTAAAGATGCAGGGAAGGTTGTTATTTATTCACCAAATACTGAAAATGAAGTGAATAGTATTATTCCAGCATTTGAAGAATCAACAGGTATTAAGGTAGAATTGGTACAAGGAAAAACTGGAGAAATGGTAACTCGTATTGATTCAGAAAAGGGAAATCCTCAAGCAGATATTCTTTGGGGTGGAATGAATTTAGGGGTTTATACAACAAATCCTGATCTATGGGAAAAATATGTTTCACCTAATGAAAATTTGATTGATGAAAATTATCGTAATACAACTGGATATTTTACTAATTATTTATTATCTGGTTCAGGATGTTTTATCTTAAATAATAAGTTAATAAAAGAATTAGGTGTAGAAGTAAAAGGTTACAAAGATTTATTAAATCCAAAATTAAAAGGAAAAATTGCTTCAGGTGATCCAACTTCATCATCAAGTGCTTGGGCTGAATTAACAAATATGTTACTTGTTATGGGTGAAAAGAAGTATGATGATAAAGCTTGGGATTATGTAAAAGATTTTGTTAAACAATTAGATGGTGTTGAATTATCAAGTTCTTCAGCTGTTTATAAAGGTGTTGCTGAAGGTGAATATGCAGTCGGTGTTTCTTATGAAGATCCTTGCGTTTCATTACTTCAAGATGGTGCTGATGTCACAGTTGTTTATCCAGAAGAAGGTGCGGTTTGGTTACCAGCTGCCGCTGCTGTGATTAAAGGGGCACCAAATATGGAACAAGCTAAAAAATTTATTGACTTCCTTATCTCTGATGAATGTCAAAAAATTATTAGTGGATTAACAGTACGTGGAACAAATACAAAGATGAAATCTACTAATAAATATATGAAACCAATGTCTGAAATTAACGTAGCTTATGAAGATATTAAATATTGTGCTGATCACAAAACTGAATGGCAAGCTAAATATGCAGAAATAAAACGATCAGTCAAATAAAAATGAAGATTGGAGAAAATATATGAGCGTCGAAATTAAAATTAATAATGCCATTAAAAGATATGGTGATAATACAATTATTGGCGATCTTTCTCTAGATGTCAGGGAGGGTGAATTTTTCACTCTCCTTGGACCATCTGGATGTGGGAAAACAACATTATTACGTATGATTGCTGGCTTTAATTCTATTGAAGGTGGAGATTTTTATTTTAATGATAAGAGAATCAATGATATTGATCCAGCTAAAAGAAATATTGGAATGGTTTTTCAAAACTATGCGATTTTTCCTCATTTAACAGTCAAAGATAATGTCGCTTTTGGTTTGAAAAATAAAAAAGTTCCTAAAGAACAAATTGAAGTTGAAACAACTAAGTTTATGAAGTTAATGCATATTGATCAATATGCTGATCGTTTACCAGAAAGATTGTCAGGTGGTCAACAACAACGTGTTGCTTTAGCAAGAGCACTTGTCATTCAACCTGATGTTTTGTTGATGGATGAACCATTAAGTAACCTAGATGCAAAGCTACGTGTTGAAATGCGTACAGTCATTAAACAGATTCAAAATAATGTTGGAATTACAACTGTTTATGTGACTCATGATCAAGAAGAAGCAATGGCTGTTAGTGATCGTATTGCTGTTATGAAAGATGGAGATATTCAACATATTGGAACACCTAAAAATATTTATCAAAGACCAGCTAATTTATTTGTTTCTACATTTATTGGTAGAACAAATGTTTTAAAGGGTCAATTGGTTATAAAAGATGAAAAATGTTATTTAAAATTAACTGATGATTATATGGTTTTAATGGATAATATTAAAACCGAAGAACAAAAAGACATGAATGTTGTAGCATCAATTAGACCAGAAGAATTTGTTATTCATACCAATCATCATGAAGGATTAAAGGCGATTGTCGATGAGAGTATTTTCTTGGGGTTAAATACTCATTATCTTGTACGTAGTGAAGATGGTGAGGAATATGAAATTATTCAAGAATCGAAGATTGATAGTATTATTGAAAAAGGAACTGAAATTTATTTAACAGTTAAATCTGAAAAAATTAATATTTTTAATGAGGATGGTAGTCGTAATATATTAAATGGAGTTCAAAATGATGGTGAACAGTATTTTAAGAAAAAGGAATAGGTGATAAATATGGATAAAAATAAAAAGAAATTTGATGTCTGGCATGTTATTACAATTTCACTTATTGCTTTATATGCTTTATTTTTGCTCTATCCATTATTTTGCATACTTAAAGAATCTATTATTGCAAATGGAAAGTTCACTGTTGAATATTTTATTGAATTTTTCAGTAAATCATATTATTTTGAAACTCTTATCAATTCTTTTGTTGTATCAGTATGTGCCACTGTTGTCACTTTAATTATTGGTGTTCCCCTTGCATATTTTTATAATATGTATGAAATTAAAGGAAAATCAATTATTCAAATTATTATTATTTTATGTTGTATGTCAGCACCGTTTATTGGGGCATATTCTTGGATACTTTTATTAGGACGTTCTGGCTTGCTGACAAATTTAATAAAATCTCTTACTGGTTTTACAATGCCTAGTATTTATGGATTTAAAGGTATTTTACTTGTTTTATCTTTACAACTCTATCCATTAGTTTTCTTATATGTTTCAGGAGCCTTAAAGAATATTGATAATTCTTTGTTGGAAGCATCAGAAAATATGGGATGTTCAGGGGTTCGTCGCTTTTTTAAGATTATTGTGCCTTTATGTATGCCTACAATATTAGCTTCTACGCTTTTGGTATTTATGCGTGCTTTTGCTGACTTTGGGACACCATTATTGATTGGTGAAGGGTATAAGACTTTCCCCGTTGAAATTTATAATCAGTATTTTGGTGAAGTCGGAACAAATCATAATTTTGCGGCAGCAATTTCAGTTATTGCAATTATTATTACAGCGATTATCTTCTTGGCTCAAAAATGGGCAAGTAATCATTATTCATTTAAAATGAATTCTTTACATTCTGTAGAACGTAAAAAAGCTCATGGTATTTCTAATATTTTAATGCATATTTATGTTTATTTTATTGTTGGGATTGCTTTTTTACCACAAATTTATGTTATGTATACATCGTTTTTAAAGACAAGAGGATATATTTTTGTTGGTGGATATTCATTAGATAGTTATAAGCGGATTGCTGGTGATTTATGGAATGCAATTGGAAATACATTCCTGATTGGTGGGATTGCGTTAATATTTATTATTGTTGTTGCGATATTGATTGCATATCTTGTAGTGCGTAGGAGAAATTTAATGAATAATATTATTGATACTTTATCAATGGTTCCTTATATTATTCCTGGTTCGGTTGTTGGGATTGCCTTGGTCATTGCTTTTAACCGTCCACCTCTGGTTTTAACAGGTTCAGCAATTATTATGATCATAGCCTTAATTATTAGACGACTTCCTTATACAATTCGTTCATCAGTAGCCATATTACAACAAATCCCAATGACGGTTGAAGAAGCTGCTATATCATTAGGATGCTCAAAATTACAAGCCTTTTTTAAAGTAACTGTTCCAATGATGGCAAATGGAATTCTTTCAGGAGCTATTTTGAGTTGGGTTACGATTATTACTGAATTATCAACAGCAATTATTCTTTATAATCGTAGTACCATTACTTTAACATTATCAATCTATGTTCAAGTCTCTCGTGGTTCATATGGAACAGCTGCAGCTTATGCAACAGTATTGAATTTAATTACTATTCTTTCATTACTGATATTTATGAAATTATCAAAAACAAAAGAAATTGCCTTTTAGTTATGGAGTACTCATTTTGAAAATGGGTACTTTTATTTTGGATAAACTATACATTTTGACTAAATAAGAGTAAAATAGAATGTGTAAGGGGGAATGAACAATGGCTACATATGAAGATGCTTTGGATATTGTGACTTTGCATGCAAGTGAAATAATAGCACGTTCTGATACGGATCAGATTGTATCTGATTTATATATTGTTATGAGTGAAAAGTGTGAAAGTGGCTCATTATTGAATAATCTTAATGGGATTGAAAGAATTTTTTATTTGTGCTGTAATTTTGATGAAGCAATGAAAAATGGTGGAATTGGTGAATTTTATCGTCAGGATTCTGGAAATTTTGCGAATGAGACAGTTGAAGCATTATTAGAAATAGGGGCTAAAAATTCTGCCTTGATTTTAGATAAGGGAAATGGTGTTTTTAAAGAAGGTGTTGTTCCAGAGGATAAACTGGCACGCATTGAGGAATTGGATAGTCTTGATATTAATGATATTTCATGGTTATTTGATGAATTAGACAGAGAATTTTCGTTGCATCAAGATAATCTCAATGAATTAAACTTACGATATGTTTTGGCTAATAAAGAAGCTTTTATGTAATGGTAATGATTGTTTTTTTATAAAAATGTCTATATAATGAAAATGAGGTGAATAAAAATGGATTATTTTGACAAGATTAAAGAGAGATTAGCATCTAAATTAAAAGGAAAAGAATTAACTAAGGATTCCTCATTTAAAGATTTAGGGATTGATTCTTTAGATTTAGTAGATTTAGTTTTTGAATTAGAAGAAGAAATTGGTGTTGAATTTGAAGATAATGAATTGATGCAAATTAAAACCGTTCAAAATTTATTAGATTTAATTGATTCTAAAAAATAGGGGATAGTATCCTCTATTTTTGTTTAGGAGGCGAAAAAAATGATATATCAAGTTGATAATCAGAAATTAAAAGTTAAGATTCAAGATATTCAAGATGATCATATGTATATAGCGATGATGTCGTTAGATGAATTAAAGACATGTTATAGAGAGTATCATATTACTGAAAGATCGTTATTGCGTTGTGAGGAGACCTCAATGTTGAATCAAAATATTATTATTCCTCATCGACAATATTACTATGGTCTTATTAATTTGATTAATGCGAGAGATGTTTTTGTAAAAAAAGATTCATTAGCCTTTTTCATTTTTAAGAATTTATTTTTAGTCGTTGTGATTGATGATGAAGATCATCATATTAGTGAAGTCTTTCAATCATCAAGTGACTATGTATTAGAAAAAGGTGTTTCCATTACGCGCTTGGTTTATTATTTTTTAAGTGAATTGATTTCAAGAGATTATCAATATATTGAGGATCTTCAAGAAGAAATTGAGGATTTAGAGAGTCATGATAGTGAAGAAGAATCTATTCATTTTACGAATCAATTAAGACAATTAAGTAAAGAATTATTATTGTTAAGGAATTATTATGATAATCTTGTTATTATTGGGGAAGATTTACAAATGAATCATCATCATATTTTCGAAGATGATGATATGCGATATTTTGAAATCTTTACCCGAAGAATTGAGCGTCTTTCTAATAATGTTCAAATGCTTAGAGAATTATTGAGTCAAGCTTATGAAGCTCATCAGTCTAAATTGGATTATAAATTAAATAAGACAATGCAGTTTTTTACTGTAGTAACAACTGTTTTTATGCCATTAACATTAATTGCTGGCTGGTATGGAATGAATTTTAAGAATATGCCTGAGTTATCAAGTCCATATGGATATTTGAGTGTTATTTTAGTGAGTGTGAGTGTTGTTGTTTTATTGATGCTGTGGTTTAAAAAGAAAAAATTTCTATAGAAAAAGAAGCGTGTTATGAACGCTTCTTTATTTTATAAATGATTCTATTGGCATATGGAATAGCTGCGAGTTCTTCAGGGTGATCAGCATATAAGTAAAAGATAATTACAAAATAAACAATGATGCCAATGACAACTGATAAGATTAGTGGAATAAAGACTTTCTTTGTTAGCGTAAAGAGTCCATAGTAAATAAGACCAACAATGACTCCCATTGCTAAGGAGGCTAATAAAGGTAGTAAATATGTACGTCTTATTTCTTGTTTATAATGAACTTTATGACGCAAGGCTTTTTGATTTAAATAACAAACTTGTAAACCATAGAAACAATTACCAATAACTAAAGAATATAAACCTAAAGGTGTAAAAATTAATAAAACAAATGTAATAATGCAATGCCATATTAAAGCTATAGCAGCATTTTTTAGTGGAATATTTACTTCACCAATTGCCTGTAAGATTCCATTGGTAAGTGTCGATAAGCCAAAGAAAACAACTCCAGGACTACCAACTGCTAATAAAATCGTTGCCAGTTGTAAGGTGTCTTTTTGTGGAAAGAGGATACCCATGATTGGAAATGCAAGAACACTCATTCCAACAGCTGAAGGAATTAAGACCATCATTGTTACTCGAATGCCTGAACGAATGTGTTCTTTAGTTTCTTTATAATTTTTAATAGCCCATGAAGATGAAATAGCTGGTATTGCAGCTGTTGACATAGCTGAAGCTAATGCAACCGGAACATTTTGTAAAACAATATATTCGCCAGAATAAACGCCAAACATAGTTACAGCTTCAACCCCTGTACCCATAGCATAATAGTAAATGTACATATCAATTGTTGTAACAAGATTATAGATACATGTTGCAAAGATAATTGGAGTAACAATATTTAAAATCATTCTAAAGATACTTTTATAGGAATCTTCATAATCATCAGGATCATTTTTAACAATTAAATTATTCTTACGTTTTAAATACATAAGAGTCATATAAATTAGACCAATTAAAACACCAACCCCAGTTCCTAGGGCACTTCCAGCTGCTCCTATTGAAGCTAATTGGCTCCCTCCAACACTTAAATAAGGTTGAATGAATAAATAAGCTGCACCAACAGAAACAATTGCATTAAAGACTTGTTCAATAATTTGTGAAATAGAAGTATAGACCGTCGTTTGATGAGCTTGGAAATAACCTCTAAAGACCCCTAGTAATCCTGATAAGAAAATTGTAGGACATAGAACCCTTAAAGCCATAACAGCATTTTTAGGAACGATAAAAGGCGCAATAAAAAATGCAACAATAGCGGCTCCCCCACCAATGGCACAAATATAAATAAAAGAACATCTTAAGATCTTTTGAACATTATTATATTGATTTAAAACTAATTTTTCAGAAATAAGCTTGGAAATAGCAGTTGGTATACTATAGGATGAGATTAATAAAATCAAAGCATAAATATTATATGCTGTAGAATAATACCCAATTCCTTCAGTTGAAATTAAAGATGTCAATGGGCTTCTGTATAAAACACCTATAATACGTACAAGTATACCAGCAACAGCTAAAATAGATGCTTGTTTAACTACGGAACGTGTTCGATTCATACTGGACCTCGCTTTCTACAGTGTCTATTATAACATTAATTTCTATAAAATCAAAAATCATTTCATATTATATCATTTTCGCTATTTTTCATATCTTTTCCACACGACTTTGTTACAATACATACGATAAATAAGGAGGGATAAATGTGAAACATAAATCTTTTCGTATAGTTTGTGTTGTTTTAAGCTTAATTATTTTTATAAGTGGAATTTATTTTGGTTATCATTATTTTTTTGATAATGATGTCATTGATTATGGAGTTTCTATTGGAACATGTTATATCCCAACTTATCATAGTACAACGCAAAAATCATTAAAAACGCAAGAAGATCAGCACATGAATATCATTGCTATTGGAAATAGTGATTTATATAGTGCTTTTCAACCCCTTCAATTATGGCATGAACAAAAATTAACATCAGCTATTTTGGCCGAAGCCAATACAAATATGCGTACAGCTTATTACATATTAAAAGAAAGTTTGAAATATCAAAAACCAGAATTAATTATTTTAGAAGTTGATCAGTTTTTCGAAGAAAAAGAATTAAACAATGAACAACGTGATTTCAAAATTGCTCATCAATATATTGATGAGGTATTAATTCATAATAAGGCAGTAAAAGTTAAAAATAAATATTTAAAATTACATGGTTATTATTATAAGGATCATGTTGTTCAATATAAAAAACAATTTTCATATATGCAACAAACAAAGTACAAAGCACAAGTCAACAAACATGTCAAAACATATTTGCCACAATTTGTTGATCTGGCTAAAGAAAATCAATGTCAAATTCTTTTTGTATCTTTTCCTTCAGCATCTTCTTGGAGTTATCGTAAACATAATGCTGTTCAGGAATATGCTCAGCAATATGGAATCCCTTTTATTGATTTTAATACAGATACACAATTAACTGATTTTAATTGGTTAACGGATAGTCGTGATGGAGGGAATCATTTGAATTATTCTGGTGCAAAGAAAATGACAAAATATTTAGGTGAATATTTAAAAGAGCATTATCAATTTTTAGAACATCAAAATGAAAAAGATAATCAGAAATGGGATAAGGAATATGAAGATTTTCTAAAAATATTATAGGAATGTAAGACGGTTTTTTTGAAAAAGTCAAAAATAAGATGAATATGTAATTTTGGTATACTCTTACGATAAATATGTGTTATAATATTTAAAAATATATCTTGGAGGAGAAATATGAACGAAAGTCGAATTTGTATTGCTTTAGATTTTCAAACAAAGGAAGAAGTTAAAGAATTTTTAGATCAGTTTGGAAATGAAAAACTTTATGTAAAAGTTGGAATGGAGCTTTTCTATGGTGAAGGAATTGAAATGATTAAGTTAATCAAAGAAAGAGGACATAAGATTTTCTTGGATTTAAAATTACATGATATTCCTAACACAGTAAAAAGTGCCATGAAACAATTAGCAAAGTTAGATGTAGATATGGTTAATGTTCATGCTTCTGGAAGTGTTGCTATGATGAAGGCAGCAATTCAGGGATTAGAAGAAGGGGCAATCAATGGAAAACGTCCACTATGTATTGCGGTAACTTGTTTAACATCTTTAGATCAAGAAGTTTTAGATAATGAGTTATTAATTCATGAACCATTAGCAGATGTGGTTTTAAAATGGGCACAAAATGCTAAAGAAGCAGGACTAGATGGGGTTGTATGTTCGCCACTTGAATCACAAATTATTCATGAACAATTAGGTGAAGAATTTTTAACTGTAACACCTGGTATCAGACTTGCAAGTGATAGTGTCAATGATCAAAAACGTGTGACAACTCCAGCAATGGCAAGAGAATTAACTTCAAGCTATATTGTTGTTGGAAGAACAATTACAAGAGCTGAAAATCCAGTTGAAACATATCAAGAAGTATATAGACAATTTCAAGGAGAGTAAAAAACATGGAAAGAAAAATTGCAAAAGATTTATTAGATATTCAAGCTGTCTTTTTAAGACCGAATGAACCTTTTACTTGGGCTTCAGGAATTAAATCACCAATTTATTGTGATAACCGATTAACATTATCTTATCCTCATGTGAGAAAAGATGTTGAAGAAGGGTTGGCATCATTAATTAAAGAACATTATCCTGAATGCGAATGTTTAATGGGTACAGCAACTGCGGGGATTGCTCATGCTGCTTTAGCTGCTGATATTTTAGAATTACCAATGGGTTATGTACGTGGTGGAGCAAAATCTCATGGACGTAATAATCGTATTGAAGGATTAGTAAAACCAGGAATGAAAGTTGTTGTTGTAGAAGATTTAATTTCTACAGGAGGTTCTTCTTTAGAGTGTGTAGATGCTTTAAGAGAAGCAGGATGTGAAGTGATTGGAATGGTGGCTATCTTTACATATGGTTTACCAAAAGCTACTGAAAACTTTGCTAAAAAAGATTGCACTTTCTTTACATTAACAAACTATGAAACATTAATTGAAGTTGCAGTTGAAAACAAATACATTCAAGAAGTTGATTTAGAAAAATTAAAAGCTTGGAAAAAAGATCCTAGTGATGAATCTTGGATGAATAAATAAGATTGCATAAGATATGAAAGGGAAGGGAAAATGACAAATTTAGTTGCAATCTTCCCTTTTTTCGTGTATAACAGTAGAAGTTATGCATCTATCTTTAAGGAGGATAAATATGTTCAAGAGTATAAAATATGTATTACATGAGAATGTTACCAACTTGTTTAGGATTTATTCTATTGCAAAATATGAATTATTAGCAGATATGCGTGATTCTAAATTAGGGTTGTTTTGGAACTTTGCTCATCCTTTAATTCAAGTTCTCACATATTGGTTTGCTTTTGGTATTGTTTTCAATCGAAAAGCGGTAACTTCTTATGGTGTGACAATTCCATATATCTTTTGGATGATGGGTGGTATGGTTGTTTGGTTCTTCATATCTCCATGTATTACAAATGGATGTAATGCTGTTTTTTCTAAAGTTAATGTCATTACAAAGATGAAATTTCCAGTCAGTATTTTACCTGCAACAGTTGTATTAAAGGAATTATTTAATCATTTTTGTTTGTTGGTTATTTTATTTTGTATCTTTTTAATTGGTGGAATTTATCCAAATATTCATTGGTTTGGAATATTCTATTATATGCTTTGTGCGATTATTTTTGCTATTTCTCTTTCAATGACAACATCAGTTTTAAATATGCTTGCTAGAGATACAAGAAAATTAGTTTTAGCTTGTATGAGATTACTTTTGTATTTAACACCGATTTTATGGGATATTAAACAATTAAAACATATGCCTGCAGTTGTTGGTTATATTATGAAGGCAAATCCTATTTATTATGTTGTTCAAGGATATAGAGATTGTTTCTTTTATCATAAAGGGATTTTGTTCTATCATAATTCTATGATTGCATTTTGGATCATTACAATTATATTATTTGTATTTGGTAGTTGCATGATGTACAAATTTAAACATAAGTTTATTGACTTGATTTAAGAGGTGGAAAAATGGAAAAAGAATATGCGATTGAATTTAGACATGTCTCTAAGATTTATTCTCTTAAGTCTAAAAATAAGGAACATGCTATTAATAAGAGATTTTATGCTTTAAAAGATATTAATTTTAAAATTCCTAAAGGTGAGGTTGTTGGTATATTAGGGACAAATGGTTCTGGGAAGTCAACAATGTCAATTATTTTAGCTGGAATTAGTGAAGTTGATGAGGGTGAAATGATTGTTAATGGTGAACAAGCATTAATAGCAATTAATACTGGGTTGAATCCACAATTAACAGGATTAGAAAATATTGAGTTAAAAGGTGCATTATTAGGTTTATCTAAGAAAAGAATTAAAGAAATTACAGAAGGTGTTATTGAATTTGCTGAAATTGGGGATTTCTTATATCAACCAGTTAAAAAATATTCAAGTGGGATGAAATCAAGATTAGGTTTCTCTATAAATCTTTGCTTAGATCCAGATATTTTAATTGTTGATGAAGCTTTATCAGTTGGAGATAAAGGTTTTGCACAAAAATGTATCAATAAGATGAAAGAGTTAAAAGCAACAGGAAAAACAATTGTTTTTATTTCTCACTCATTACCACAAGTTAGAGGTTTTTGTGATACAGCAATGTGGATTGAAGGTGGCATGTTAAAAGAATATGGAAATATTGAAGAAGTATGCGATCATTATGCAGAGTATGTTGATTACTATAATGCATTAGATAACAAGGCTAAGAAAAAGGAAAGAGATGAAAAATTCAACAAGAGAATTATTCCTAATGTAAAGAAAAAAGGTTTTTTTGATAGAATATTTGGTTGATGAGAGAGGAAGAACTCAATGAAAAAAGTGATTACCTATGGAACATTTGATTTATTTCATGTGGGACATTTGAATATTTTAAAGAGAGCTAAGGAACTTGGCGATTATCTGGTTGTAGCAGTGTCTAGTGATGCTTTTAATGCCATAAAGGGGAAAAAATGCATTATACCAGATTACGAAAGAATGGAAATTGTAAGAGCTATTAAATATGTAGATGAAGTGATTGTAGAAGATTCTTGGGATCAAAAGATTGATGATGTTAAGAAACATAACATTGATATATTCGTTATGGGAGATGATTGGGAAGGTAAATTTGACTTCTTAAAAGATTATTGTGAAGTTGTTTATTTACCAAGAACTCCAAATATTTCTTCAACTATGATTAAGACTCAGTTAAAATAAATATCTGTTTGTCAATACAGAGCTAAATAGAGGTGACTAAAATGAAGAAAGTTATTACTTATGGAACATTTGATTTGTTTCATTTAGGACATTATAATATTTTAAAAAGAGCAAAAGAGTATGGTGATTACTTAATTGTTGGTGTAACAAGTGAAAGTTATGATATTGAAAGAGGAAAATTATCAGTTAAAGATAGTTTGACAACGCGAATTCAAAATGTTATGAACACTGGTTTTGCTGATGAAGTTATTATTGAAGAATATTTAGGTCAAAAGATTAGAGATATTATTAAATATGATATTGATGTTATTGTTATTGGAGCAGATTGGAAAGGAAAATTTGATCATCTTAGACAATATTGTGAAGTTGTTTATTTAGAGCGAACGAAAAATATTTCAAGCACTCAAATTAGGGAAGAAAAAAGTAATATTTATAATTTTGGTGTGATTACTGATACTCTTGATGATAGAGACTTGCTTGATGAAATTAAATATGTCAGTGGATTGCATGTTGAAAGTGTTTTTGCTAATGATGCATCAATTTCTGAAGAATTCTGTGAAAAATATCAAATTAATAAACATTTTACACAATGTGATGAATTTTTAGATAGTGTAGACATTGTATTAATCAATTTAGATGTAGAAGATCGATATTCATATATTAAGAAAAGTCTTGAAAAAGGGAAACATGTCATCTCTGCTTCACCTATTGCACTTTCTGTAGATGAACATAAAGAGTTGTTTGAGATTGCTGAAAAAAATAAAGTCATCTTAATGGAAAATATTGTAACTGTATATTTAAGAGCTTTTATGCAAATCCTATGGATGGCTAATGGTGATACTTTAGGAAAGATTTTAAATGTAAAATGTGCTATTTCATTAGAAAACTTTGAACCACAAAAATCTTTTTATGAAGCCTTGGTATTAGGAGTTGTCATGATTATTAAGTTATTGGGTCAAGATTCTGAATGTGTACATGTAACACATTATCAAAATGATGCTCATTATCTTCATGTATTATTTAAAAATCAAGATTCAATTGGAACAATTGAAATTACGAATAATATTGAATTGAAAAATGAATTGGTTATTGTTGGAGAAAAAGGAACAATTGTTGTTGAAGATGATTGGTGGAATACGGGATATTTTGAGTTTAAGAAAATATCTAAGAAATTTGATAAAAGATATAGTTATAATTTTGATGGAAATGGGTTTAGATATGTGTTACAAGAATTATTGATTATGTTAAGTGATAATCGTATTGAAAGTACACGTTTCTTTAAAGATGAATCTGAAATTTTAATTCAATTATTAGAGAAAATGAATATTAAAGGTTTAGATGATTAAACAATTATAGATAAACTAGGAAGTCAATGGTGATTATCTTCCTAGTTTATTTTCTTAGAGCCGTTATTTTTTAAGGATATCATCGCTTATATCTTGAGTAATATTAGTAGAATATAGTATAATATTGGTGATATTTGGCTATAAAAATAATGCTTTTATGAGAAATTGACAAATATCAATGATAGGTATATAATCAAGTGAAAATTGTGTAAGAAAAGAGTGAGCAAAATGTTAATTGAATGCAAAGAAAATGAGAAAAGTAAGATTTTAGATTATATTGGAAAGGATTATGGAAAATGTTTGTATATCTTTATTGATTTATGCAAATATGGTTTGGATAATGAAAACTTTAATGCATGGATTCAATATAATGATAAATCTGAAATAATCGCTGTTGTTACTGAATACTATAAAGGAATTCAGATTTATAGCAAAGATGTTAATCTTGATGCAAAGGAAATTGCTGAGTTTGTTTTACGTAAAAATCCTCCTGTAACATTAGGAATGAAAGAAACAATTGATAAAGTTAGAGAATATATGCCAGGATATGAAGAAGAACTTGGAACAGTTGGACAATTAAAACAATTACAAGTGTCACCAAATCCTAAGGCTTATTCTGCAAGTGTTGAAGAATTAAAAGAAATTGTTGAAATTTTAGCAGAGGATGAAGGAATTGGTAAACCATATGGTTTTGATTCTTTATATCAACAATATAAAGAAAGAAAAGAAGAAAACTTTGGTCGAAACTTTATATTGCGTGATGAAGAAACAAATGAAATTGTTTGTCATGCAGGAACTTATGCAGAGCTTCCAGAATTAGCTGTTATTGGCGGTGTTATTACATCTCCAAAGTATCGTGGAAAAGGATACTCAAAAGAGACATTAGCAGCAATTTGTGAGGAATTATTACATGAAGGAAAAGATGTTTTTTCTTTCTACTATATTCCTTCTGCAACAAAAATGCATCAAGGTGTAGGTTTTGAAAAAATTGGCGATTGGGCTAAATTAATTAAATAAATGGAAGGTGAAGATGATGAGAAGAATGAGAGAAGGAGAACCAATGATTAATTTTACTGTTGGTCCTGTACAGTCAAGTCAAACTGTATTAAATATTGGAGCAGAGCAAGTTCCATACTTTAGAACAAATGAGTTTTCTGAAATTATGTTAGAAAATGAAGCATTAATGAAAAAATTTACAAATGCTAAAGAAGATGCAAGAGTTGTTTTTATGACTGGGTCTGGAACTGCATCTATGGAAGCTTCAATTGTTAATTTCTTTGATGAAAGAGATAAGATACTTGTTATTAATGGTGGTAGTTTTGGCCAAAGATTTGTAGATTTATGTGAACTTTATCAATTAAATTATACACAAATCAAATTAGAAGTTGGTCAAGCTTTGACATCAGAACAATTAGCTCAATATGATAATCAAGGATTTACAGGATTTTTAGTTAATATTCATGAAACATCAACAGGTGTTCATTATGATATTGATATAATCAGTGAGTTCTGTCAAAAAAATAACATTTTCTTAGTTGTAGATGCAATTAGTTCATTTTTAGCAGATAAAATTGATATTAGTGGATCAAAAATTGATGTGATGATTACAGGGTCTCAAAAGGCATTAGCATGTCCTCCAGGGGTATCTGTGATTGTTCTTTCAAAAAAAGCTGTTGATAGATTAGAAGATTATCCATCAAAATGTATGTATTTAAATCTAAAATCTGCACTAAAAAACGGTGAAAGAGGACAAACACCTTTCACTCCAGCAGTAGGAATATTACGTCAAATTCATGCTCGTTTAAAAGAAATTGAGGCTAATGGTGGAGTAGATGTAGAAATTGCTCGGGTAAAAGAGTTGGCAGAAGATTTTAGAAATAAAATTAAAGATTTACCTTTTGAAATTACTTCTGAATCTATGTCAAATGCTGTAACACCTTTACATCCAACAACATGTTCAGCATATGAAATCTTTTTGACATTAAAAGATGAATATGGTATTTGGGTATGTCCAAATGGTGGAGAACTTGCTGATAAAATTATGCGTGTTGGACACATTGGTGCCTTAAGTTGTAAAGATAATGATATCTTAATTGCAGCTTTAAAGGATTTACAAAGTAGAGGAATTATTTAAAAGTAAGGATATTTTAGGAAGATATTAAGCTTCAAGAGGAGGAAAAAAAGTGGATCAGTTGCAAGCAAATTTATATAAACTTTTGGCTGAACTTGATGAAATATGTAAAAGAAATGATGTTACATATTATTTAGCTGGTGGAACAGCATTAGGTGCTATAAGAGGTGGAGGATTTTTACCTTGGGATGATGATATAGATTTATATATCACAAGAGAAAACTGGAATAAATTAGTGAAGGTTATGGAGACACAAACACCAGAGAATAGAGTTTTTGTTTGTGTTGAAAATGATGATATTTATTGTAATCCAGTAGGAAGATATGTTGATAAAGAAACAACTGTCATGATGAAATCTCAATTATTGTGTGGGAAAGCTTGTGGACAATTAATAGAGTTTTTTGTTATGGATCCTATGCCTTTAGGGGAAGATGCTAAATGGAATCATAGAAAATTAGTGAAAGTTTATACTGAACTTCTTTCTCCTTATTTTGTTGTTAATAGAAATATCTTGCATGAGAATACAGAGTTTGATTTTGATTTATACAAAAAATATTATAAAAAGAGTTTAATTTTTGGTAAGAAAAAAGTCCTTAATGAATTATTAGAAAAAATTACATCAACTACAACTGAGAATAGTGATTGCTATTGTATGCGATGGGGAACAAGAACACTAATGTATGGCATTGATTTATTGGGTGAACCTCGTATGGAAAAATTTGAGGATGCTATGTTTCCAGTTCCAGCCAAGCAAGAAGAAGTTGCACGAATTGCATATGGTGATAGTTGGATGTATGTGCCAGAGGGATCTGGTAAAGTAGTCCATAACTTAGATAAAGATTTAATGACACCATTTCAACAATATGTTGATTTGTATAAGCCTTTGTTGAATGAAACAAAATTAATGAGAAATTATAAAAAGAATAAAAGAATTCGTGCAAAAGCACTCTATAAGAAAAATGAGTTTAAATATAATTTTGCTTGTTCGCGAGCTAAGATTGCTGCCAAACATATTGTGGAAAGTGATTATGATATTAATGTTTTAAGAGAGTTATTAAAAAATAAAGCTTTTGCTCAACTACAAAAACATTTAAGCTATTTCTATTCAGTTCAATTTAATCCAGATATTAAGGTTGATAACATTTTAGTTCCAGTATCTGATGAATATATTTATATTGCAGTCATGAATCACGTATTACAAGGTGCTTATTATAAAGTGAACAGTATTATGAGTGCAAGAAAAAATATAAATAAACCTTTAACAGATGAATTACAAGAAGCAGATCGTATTATGCAATTTTGTAAACAACTTTCAATTGCAATTTATGATAAAAAAGATATTCAATTAGTTGAAAATATTTTACAAGAAAATACTCAATATTCACACATGATTCCTGATTATGCTCGTGGTGAACTATGGGTAATGTGTCAAAAAGCAAATACAAATGCTGACTATGAAAAGCTTCTTAAAGAAGCTAAAGATAGAGTGGCTTTATTTGTGGATGATGGTGAAATCATGAGATATGAAGCTTATGCGCTTTATATGTTAGACAAAAAAGATGAGTCAAAAGAAAAATATATAGATGCTATTCAAAGAACAAGAAATGGATTTGTTTGGAAAGAAGTCAATGATTTATTTGGAATTGATGCTTATGATGTCATTGATAATCAAGAAGATGATGATGAAAATGAAGATGTAGAGGATACGAAGAATGATGATTAATACAGGATATAACAGTAGAAAAGAAGTCGTCACTGATTTACTTTTTGAGTTAGATGATATATGTAGAAAGAATAATTTGAAATATACTCTTACGGGTACATTTGCAAATACAGTGGCAGAAGAAGGAAAATTTCCAGATGAATATGACTATATAACAATCGCAATGACTCAAGGTGATATTGAAAGATTAATTGAAATTGTCAATACCTCAGAAAACAAACATAGGGAAATTGAATATTTCTTAAATAATCCGTATGCGAGAGGTTTTCAAATTAGATATTGTAATAATGATACAACTCTTATTAATGTGAAAGAAATTGGAAATCATGTGAACTATGGTATGTTTATTAGAATCCAAACAGTTTGGAAAGTGCCAGATAGTCGCTGGAGAGCTAAATTTGTATCAACTTTAAAACAAGGTTGGAAAGGTAGCCAGAAAAGATTAGCTTCTTGTAATTATAAACGCTATATTCCTGCGGTTATTTTAAAGTGTATTGTTAAATTATTAGGTAAAAATAATGTGCGTCGATGGCTTTATAATTACAATAAAAAGTTAAAATTTATAAATAGATGGGAAGATATACCACAAAATGAAAAATTAAGTATTGGTAAAGGTATTTTTTCAGGTGAAGATGATTGGAATTTAAAAGATTTAACAATTGATGGACATCACTTATATGTTGCTGATGCTTTATTACATAGAATTGTTGATCCTCATCCAACACATGCTACAGTAAAAATAAATGATATTGAAGATTTATGTATGCCTTTTAAAGATATCCTAAATAGTGATATTATGAAAGATTTATATACAACACAAAAATCACGTGATCAGTATTTATTTATTGTAACACGTGCTAATAAAGCAGTAAAAGTTGTTAATAATGCATGGCAAACATATTTGATGACAAGAGATGTTATTCGTTTTAAAGATCTTTATAATGATGAGAAATTATTAGAAATTGAAAATTTAATTAATGAAGATAATGCAATTTCTTGTGAAGAAGAATTATTAGAATATAGATCAGCAAAAAGTAAATGGAGAAAACTTAATATTTCGTTTATTGAAAATGCTAAGGTTGAAAGATTAATAGCTAAAGCTGATAAGAAGTTTAATAATGAAATAAATTCATAAGTATGCATATTTGAGATAGTGATTTACAAAGGTGGTTATTTTTGTAGCCATCTTTTTTTAAGGAAAGAAATAAATATGTTTTAAAATGCATTTTGATACACAGAAGTTACACAAGATTATTATATAATAATTAAGGTTCGAAAAAGTGAGTATTAGGAGGTAGTATATGAAGATGAGGAAGAAAAGAATTTTATTAACAGGTATATTAGCTGTTGCTATTGTTTTAGTGGCATATTTTGCAATTTTTTATTCACCAAGTGGTTCTACAAAAGGAAGTCCGGAGATTTCTTTGATTGAATCTACTGATCAATATGTGAAAATTCAATGGAAAAATTCAAAGAATGCGAAAGAATACAATATTTATCGCAAAGAAGATGATGGTGATTTTAAGAAAATTGTGACTTTAGATGGTAAAAATACTGAGTATATAGATAAAGATGTTTTAGTAGATAATACATACACATATCAAATAGAAGAAGTATTGGCACACAAGACATCAAAAAGTGATGAAAGAAAAATTTCTCTTAAAAAGATAGATGCACCTGAATTATTATCTGTAAAACGTTATTCTACTAAAGACAATAAAGAGGCTGTTGAATTGAATTGGAGTTCGCATGATGGATATGATTATTCGGTTTTTAGAAAAGAAGCTGATGGAAAGTATCAAGTTATTGCAAATGTAACTGCAAATTCTAATAAATCAAGTTATATTGATTCAAAAATTGAGAATACAAAAGATTATACGTATACAATAAGAAGAAAACAAAAGGATAGTAATAATGTTTATCAATATGGTAAATTTGATGAAAAAGGTATTACAACATTGTCTGGAAAGCCAGAAGTTAAAGGTGATTTTACAAATTTAAAAGCAACAATTTCATGGTCAAAAGTTAATGGAGCTAATAATTATATTATTTATAGAAAACAAGGATTAACTGGAAGCTATAAACAAATTGCTAAAGTGAGTGGAAATAAAACTCAATATGTTGATGTTTATAATAAGAGTTTAAAAACTGAAAATGAAAAGAAAATTTTAGGTGCTGGATACTTTGTTGATCCATCAATTAATGATTTGGTTTATACAGTAAGAGCTTATAAAAATACAAATGATAAAGAAAGTTTCAGTAATTATTCAAAAGATGGTGTATTTAATATTTGTGCACCAAGTATTGTTAATGTTGAAAATACAAAAGACAATTCAACAAAAGTTGAATGGGGAACTGTAAAAAATGCAAATCAATACTATGTTTATAGTGGTTATGATGATGCTCAAGGTAAACGTCATTGGGAAAAATTAAAAACTGTAGATGCTAAAAATAGTGTTGTGCAATCAATTACCGTGAAACCAAAGAAAGAACATCAATATTTTACAGTGAAAGCATCTTTTAATAGAGATGGAAATAATTTATATAGTGATTATGATAAGAATTATCGTATTAATGATCGAAAATACGAAAATAAGAATGTCTTATTCTTTGGAGATAGTATTACATTTGGTTCACCTTATAAAGGAAAAGCAACAAGAACAGTATTCTCATATCCATGGAGAGTACATCAACTTACAAATGTCAAATTCTATAACCCATCTATTCCAGGATCAACATACACATATAAAGAAAAAAATAATCGTTCTCGTATGGTACAAATTGCTGATTGTTTAGATAAAGGAAAGAATGTTGAAAAAAATGATTTAACAAAACCAGAAGATATGTATGTTTATAAAACTGATTTTGTGGACAATCAAATTAAAGGTAAGAAATTTAAAGATTTTGATGTTGTAATTATGGCTGCAGGAACAAATGATTATTTAGATAATAATCCATTTGGAAGTATCCATAGTACAAATATTCGTGAATTTAATGGTGCTATTAATAAAGTGATGAGTTATGTAAAAAAAGCAAATGTTGAAAGAAATAAAGAAGGTAAAAAGGCCATTAAAATTGTTTTCGTTGATTTATTCTATAGTGATAGAACAAATAATTATGCACAAAAAACAAATCGTTTTGTAACGAAGAATAAAATTGGTTTAACTTTAACTGATTATCAAAATGATATTAATGCATTAGTGAAAAAATACAAACAAGAAGGTTTAGATGTTTATCAATTTGCTACTGATGATTTAATTAATCAAAAAAATTGTCCATATGTAGCTTCTGATAACTTACATATGACAAGATATGCTTATGGACAAATTGGTAATAAACTTTCAGATTATCTAATTAAAAATAAAATTATTTAATGAATGAGAAGATTGATCACTTTAGTGACCAATCTTTTTCATAAAAGACTTGAATATTTTAGGTAAAGGTGGCATAATCGAAAACTGAGGTGGAAGTAATGAAAATATTGAGAAAATTTAAAAAGTTAGCAGGTCAAATTATTAAAATCCTTTATAGATTAGTTTATAGACTTATTAGAGTTGATGATAAATTAGTGATTTTTATTTCATTTCATGGTAGAGGATATTCAGATAATCCAAGAGCTATTTATGAACAAATGAAAAAAGATGAAAGATTTAAAGATTATCGTTTTATTTGGTTTATTAAAAACCATGAGAAAAAGAATATTAAAATAGCTGGTGCTGAAATAAAAGAGTATTTTAGTATTCCTTATTTTTATTATTTATCAAAAGCAAAATATTGGGTTATCAATTGTAAGATGCCTGATTATATTTGTAAGAAGCCAAGCCAAATTTATTTACAAACATGGCATGGGACACCTTTAAAACGTTTAGGACATGATATTATTGCGCCTAAAGATGCAACATTCTACCGTTCAGGTATGACTTACAAACAAATGTGTGCAACATATGATATTGATGTTGCTAGATATAATTATATGATTTCTCCTAATAAATTTTGTACAGAGGTTTTCCAAACAGCATTTGGAATTGATCGCCAACGTCTCATAGAAACAGGTTATCCGAGAAATGATTTTATTACTAATGCAAATGAAGAAGATATAAAAAAACTTAAACAAAAATTTGATTTACCATTGGATAAAAAAATTGTTTTATATGCACCTACATGGCGTGATAATTCTTATGTTGCAGCGGGTTATACATTTGAATTAAAAGCAGATTTTCATCAATGGAAAGAGATATTAGGTGATGACTACATTGTTATTTTTAAACCACATTATTTGATTATTAATAATTATGCTAATGATCATTCTTTAGATGGCTTTTTATATTCTATAAGTGCTGATGCTGAAATTAATGAATTGTATGTATTAAGTGATATTTTAATTACTGATTATTCAAGTGTTTTCTTTGATTATGCAGTGTTAAATAGACCAGTGTATTTCTATATGTATGATTTAGAGGAATACAAAGATGAATTAAGAGGTTTTTACTTAGATATTCATACTGAATTACCTGGGAAAGTTTATGAAGATGAAGAAACTATGTTAAAAGATGTTAAAAATGAGATTTATGATTATTCATATTTGAAAATTTTTAATGAGCGATTTAATTCAGAACAAACTGGAAATTGTGCTCAAAAAGTTATTGATATTGTTTTTCAAGGAAAATAAAATCAGTCCTATTGGTGAAATAGGACTTTTTAGGTTTCATAATTTTTCAAAAAGTGATAGAATAGAATTTATATTAAGGAGTTAGTTATGGGAATTCAAAAGACAATTTTAAATTTTATTTTAACTATAGAATCTTTTTTTCTTTCTTTTTTTAAAATTAAAAAAGAAAGAATCACCTTTATATCTTTAGAATCAGAAAAATTAGAATTAGATTTTAAAAAGATATATGATGAATTGAATCAAGAAGAATTTGATGTTCGATTATGTTTAATTAAATATCATAAAGATTTATGGGGACAATTTTTATATTTTATAAATTGTATGAAACAATTATATTATATATATACATCACGTATTATTATATTACATGATAATAATTATGTTGTTTCACATTTTAAAAGAGAAGGTGTTGTTGTTCTTCAAGTTTGGCATGCTTGTGGAGCTATTAAAAAGTTTGGAAATGTTATTGATAGACAATATCCAATAGCAAACTATGATTATGTACTAGCAACTTCATCTTATTGGAAAGAACCATATAGTCAAGCTTTTAGTGTAAAAAGCGAAAATGTTTTACCAATTGGTATGCCTAGAACTGATGAACTTTTTAATAACAATTGGTTAGAAGAAAAACATAAAGATTTATATTTTAGATATCCACAATTAAAAGATAAGAAGATTATTTTATATGCTCCAACATTTAGAGGTAATATCTATAAAGGCTTTTCAGCAATTGAATTTGATGCACTTAAAATATTAGAACAATTAGATTCACAATATGTTATTCTATATAAATATCACCCATTAATGGGGAATTATCAATTACCTGATCATCCACGCATTATCAATATGAATCATGAAGATACCCATGCTTTATTTAGTATCACTGATTATTTAATATCGGATTATTCATCAATTGTGTTTGATTATATGATTTTAAAGAAACCATTGATTTTCTTTACACCAGATTTAGAAGAATATAGTCAAAGTTTAGGGGTTTTTGTTAATTTGGAAAATTTGGGGTATCCTATATGTTATAGTGAAGAAGAAATTGTATCATCTATTTGTCAATATCAAGTATCTCAAAAACAAATGGAAGATATGAAAGATTTGTTTTTTACATATCAAGATGGTGAAAGTACTACACGTGTTATTCGTTTTATGAGGGGGATTATTCATGAAGAAAATTAGTATTATATTTTTGAGTTTTTTAATATGCATTTCTACTACTGTTTTATTTAATGTACAGAATGTCCATGCAGTTAGTGGATTGAAAGTTCATTATATTGATGTAGGTAGCGGAGATGCTATTTATTTGGAATGTGATGGTGTCAATATGTTGATTGATGGCGGATATATTAGTCAATCTGATCGTAAAGAAGATGAAGCATCAAGAGGTGTATTAGAGCATCTTGTACACAATGATTTACAAAATACAGTGAATGAAAATGATGCAGATTTTATATCACAGCTACGAGTGATTTTAAAAGAAAATGATAATAGTGATGTAACAAAGTATTTAGATTCATTAGGTGTTAAACATATAAATTATATTGTTTCAACACATCCACACTATGATCATATAGGTGGTTTGTTACATGTTATTAATAAATATACATATGATCATATCTATTATAATGGACATGACTATACAACAAGATATTATAGATATTTTAAAATGTTAGCAGAAGATAATGTAAGTTCTGGAAAAGTAAGAGCGGCCTTACAAATTCCTCAACAAAATGATACATTTCAATTAGGAAGTGCAAAAGTAACTGTGTTAAGTGATCAAACAATTGATTATACAATGGCTAATGGTACAGCGATAAATAATGGTTCAATTGTTTTAAGAGTAGATTATAATAAACGTTCATTTCTTTTTACTGGTGATGTTCAATATGCGGCACAAAAGAAAATAATTGAAACAAAAGGAAGTTCTATTTCTAATATTGATGTCTTAAAAGTTCCTCATCATGGTCATACCAATAGTGTGTATGGGAATACTGGTCACTCAGAAAATTATGAATTATTTGCTAAAGTAAATCCAGTTATTAGTATTGTACAATGTGGGATTCGTAATACTTCTGTTAGTTTGCCAACTAATAGAGTTTTAAAAGATTTATCAATGAGTGATGTTTATACAACTAAGAATCAAGGAAATATAGTTATAGAATGTGATGGAAATTATATTAATGTTAAAATAAAGAATGAAATTGTTCATGGATTTGTAAAAGGTGATATTAATGGTGATGGTAAAATTACACCATCAGATTATGTTATGGCTAGAAGACAAATTCTAGGAACGTTATCGTTAAAAGGAAATGGACGTGTAACTGCAGATATTAATGGTGATGGTAAAATATCTCCATCTGATTATGTATTAATTCGTCGTCATATTTTAGGAACATATCATATTCAATAGGGGGAAATTATAAATGAAAATGTTAAAGAAGTTTGAAATGATTGTTATGACAATATGCTTATGTCTAACATTACAATTAAAAATGGTAGGTGCTGCTGGAGTAAGTGTTTCTGCAAGTTCATCTAGTATTACCATAGGTTCATCATTTAAAGTTAGAATTACTGCAAGTGATTGTTATACAACAATTTCAACATCAACTAATAATGGTTCAATTAGTGGTGCACCCAAAGATATAGATAGTGGGTCAGCAAGTTTTACAGTAAAACCATCAAAGGTAGGTACCTGTACAGTCACAATAAGCGGAACATATGCTGCTTACTCAGGGAATACAAAAGATATTAGTTTTTCAAAAACTGTTACTGTTACGGTTAAAGATAAGGCATCAAAACCACAACCAACTACACAAACAACTACAACAGAAAAGCCAAAAGAAGATACACGTTCAAAAGAAAATGCTTTATCTTCATTAAGTGTCAATGAAGGGACTATATCTCCAAAGTTTAGTGCAAATACAACAAAATATACAGTAAATTTAGAAGGTAATAAAACAAAGATAAAAATTGATGCCAAGGCAAAAGATTCAAAAGCAAAAGTTTCTGGAACTGGAGAAAAAAATTTAAAAGTTGGAAAAAATACTTTTGTAGTAAAATGTACAGCTGAAAATGGAAGTACAAGAAATTATACAATCATTGTTAATGTTGATGAAAAACCACTCGTTTATACAGAATATGGAAAACAAAAATTAGGTGTGGTTAGAAATTTAGAAGGAGTAAATATTCCTGCTGGTTTTGAAAAATCTACGACTCAATTAGATGGTCAAAAGATTGATGCTTGGACAAATAAAAACTTAAATCTAACAATTAGCTATTTAGTAGATGAACAAAATAAAAAGGCTTATTATGTTGTTGAAAATGGGAAAATTGCTTATGAATATCAAATTGTAGATATTGATGATCGTCATTTTGTAATTGTACCAATTGATAATAAGTTAAAAGAACGTGAAGGTTTTCAATTCCAAAAAGTACAAGTTAGAGAAATTGAACTTGATGGATGGACATATCAAGATAAAGCTATGAAAAATTATGTACAAGTTTATTTAATGAATGAAAAAGGCGAAAAACATATTTATGATTATGAATCTACAGAAGCTCAATTACAAATTTATACAGAAGCAACAAAAGAAGAAAAAGGAATAGATGTTTTTATGGTAACAACTATTGTATTTGGTTTAACAAGTGTTGCTTTATTAGGATTATCAATTTATTTGAAGAAAAAAACTAATTCTTAACAGAAATATAATGATTTATAAAAGTCAGTAGAAATGCTGACTTTTATCATATTTATAATTTTATTTCATATGTTTTATTAAAAGCATAGGAGGGAAATTATGAATAGGGGAGAAATTTATTATGCAGATCTATCTCCAGTTGTAGGAAGTGAACAAGGGGGATATAGACCAGTTCTTATCTTACAAAATAACAAAGGGAATAAATATTCAACAACAGTGATTGTGGCACCTATATCATCACGTATGACAAAAAATGATTTACCAACACATGTTATTATTGAAACAGAATTTTTAGAAAAGAAATCAGTTATTTTATTAGAACAAATTAGAACAATTGATAAAAAAAGAATAGATGAAAAGTTAGGAAGTTTATCACAAAATTTAATGGAGAAAGTTAATTTAGCAATAAAAACAAGTTTAGACATAAGATAGTAGATATGTTATAATAATTGAAATTAAGGAGTGAAATGAATGAAATTATCAAGTATTAAAAATCGAGCAAATGAAATTTTATTAACAAATAAATCTGAATATATTCGTATTTTGACGATTATATTATTAGTTGGTTTAATTCCAAGTCTATTTTCTGGGAATAGTAATTTTCTAGCGATATTAGTTTATTACGCAATGATTATTATATTTTTACCATTTCATCATGGTTATATTGTTAGCTCATTGAAAATGGTAAGAAATCAATCACAGGCATTAAGTGACGATGATGCTTTTGTTGGATTTAAAAGATTTAAAGAACTATTTGCTACATATTTCTTATCAAATGTTATTGTATGGGCAATCTCGGCTGCTGCAGGAATGATTTTGGTTCTTTTATTAAGTTTTACAATTATAAATGCTGCAAGGTATATTGTGGATGCTGCAGTTAATCAAAGCAATGCAGCTGCATTAGCTCTTGCTGCTATTCAGCATACACCTTCATTAATTATTTTTATAGGGTTATTTTTAGTGTTGGTTGCTATTGCTATAGTGATTGTATCATCTTATTTATTTGCGATGCCATACTTATTAGAACAGTATCATATGAGTGCGACACAATCATTAAAAGAGTCTATTCAATTTATGAAAGGTCATGTTTGGGAACTGATTAAATTACAATTATCTTTCTTAGGATGGATGATTTTAATTATTGTCATTCAATCAATTCTTATTAATTTGCTTGCATTTATTCCAGTAATTGGATCCTTAATCGCATCTATTTTAGGTGGATTAGCGGCTATTTATACGTATTTACCACGTTATCATTTATCACAGGCAATCTTCTTTGAAGAAATTGCTTACTATCGTTATGAAAATAACACATATCAATCAAATACTGGAGAGAATACAAATGTTTAATCAATATTTTTCAAGAAAAATCTCACTACAAATCAAGTGGATGTTTCTACTCATTATCGTACCATTATATTTTTATTGTAGTTCAGTTATTGGAACAGCTATACTTAAGTTTTTAGTTATACAATTTTCTTTTCAATGGGATTATATAACGCTTAATACTTATTTAAATTTCCTAGTTGATAGTGTTATGTTAATTCTTGTTGGTTGGATTATGAAAGATACAATGATTGAGCAATGGAAGGATTTTAAAAAGAATCTCAAGGATAATGTTATTTATGGAGCATTAATTGGAACAGCACTTATTTATGTAGTAGGCATTCTAGGTGGTATGATTACTCTTATGCTAGGTGGTTCATCAAATAGTGAAAATCAACAAATGATTGAAACTATTATGAATGTTCATCCCTTACTCATGGCGATTACAACAATATTTTTTGCACCAATCTTAGAGGAAATGATATTTAGAGGAATTGTTTTTGGCTGGTTATATGAATTAAGTCCTAAATTTGCACATTTTATATCTGCTTTCATCTTTGGTTTTATACATGTTATGATGGCTATTTTATCGGGAAATATTTCAGAATGGGTACAAATCTTTTCTTATTTCTTTATGGGATTTGTATTAAGTTATTTATATGAAAAAAAGAACAATATCTATGTTCCGATTCTAGCACATATGAGTAATAATTTTATTTCAGTTATATTAATGATGATTTAAAAAGATTAGCAAAGTGATGAGCTAATCTTTTTTATTGATGGTCTAATGTTCTTATATAAACATGATATTTATATGAATTAATTAAAAAATAAAAAAACCGAAAATATTGATTAAATCAATCCTTTTCGGTATCTTTTCATTGGTCTCCCCTCACGGGCTCGAACCGTGGACCCTCTGATTAAGAGTCAGATGCTCTGCCAACTGAGCTAAGGAGAGTTCGTCAACGAATATATAATACACTAAACTTACAAAAAAATCAAGTGATTTTAAATGGAATATTGCAATAAAGTTTGTTATAATATGAGACAGGGGTGGTGGAAATATGTATAGACAGTCAATTAATCATATTAAGCTCGCTATAATTCCATTAGATGGGACTGTATTTGATTTAAATAGATTTCGTTATAATTATTATCATCATTTATGTGATCATAAAAAGATACCATTTGGTGTTCAAGATTTTTATCCACATTTATCAAGCATGTATGATATGTATAAAGATCTTCCATTAACGAATAAATTAGATGCTGGTCCTTTAAATTCAAAAATAGAAAGAGAACTTTCTCAATACTTAAATTATAAAGGAATAGAGCCTAAAGAAGGCTTCCTTGAGCTTTTAGAATATCTCCACCAAAAAGAAATACCAATTGCGATAATATCCACTCATCGTACTAAAGATGCAGCTCAATATTTAAAACTAGCAAAAATATATCATAAAGTTCATTTTATTATTGGAAGTGATGCTGTAAGTAGTCCACTTCCTTCAACTGATATTTTAGAGACAACGCTTAATCATTTTCATGTAAAAAATAATGAAGTTTTATTAATTTCATCTTTTGCTGCTTTAAATGAAGCAGCCTCTAAAATGCGATTTAATATTATTTATTGTGAAGATTTAGTTGAAGCAGATACATATGAAAAAGAAACATCTTATAAGATAGTTCATAATCTTTTTGAAGTATTAAATACATTGTTATTTGATCAATATGATGAGGCTGAAATCTATTCACCAATCTTGGGAATGAGTTCTGATATGACGTCTGAGGAACTAACACAGGTCAAGGATGAATTAAAGGAAAAGTATCATGATGATCAACAAATAGTAGATCTTGTCAATCAAACTTATGCTTATCATATTTCCCAACTTAATGAACAAAGTATTAAAGACGGAAGTGTTCTTTTAAATCAAACACCTATGAGAAAAAGATTTCATTTTGATGATGAAACACAAGAAATATCAAAATCTGAATTGTTTTCTTTAACTGATGAAGAAGAAATACAAGAAGAAATGAGTAATGAGGTTGTTGAAAAAAAGGCCGAAGAAATTCATATATCTCCATTAGATAAAGAGGAAGAAATAGAATTGACTGAACTTTTACAACAGATTAATTTTTCTTCATCTCAAAAAGATGAATCTCAACCAATTCTTGAAGTTGCTAAACAAAGTGAACAAATTGAAGAAATTATAGAAAATAATGAAGAAGAAAAATCTTCACCAGTGTTTGAAGTCTTTTTAAATATTATTTATATATTTGCTATTTCATTTTTAGTTTTATTTGCAGGAATTATTGTCTATATTACATTTATCCATCAATTTGAAATGGATCAAGGTATTTTTCACACTATCCATGTTGTTTTTCAAGCTTATCATTCATTTGTTAATATGATTTTTGAAGGTATATTGGATTTTCTACATACATTTATAAGTTTTATTCCAAGTTATCAACAATATAGTCAATCAAATACAATGTTATCAATTGATGGTGTTTTGTTATTAAATTTATTTATCTTTCAAACAATTATTATTGCTATTATAAAAGGTATTGTTCATATGATCAAAAGGAGTTTAGATGATGAAAGCCTTCCTGAATAAAATAAAAGAATATGATGTCCGTTTTGCTTTTTCTATGACTCAATATTACCATCATCGCTTTTTTAATGATTTGATGATGTTTATCAGCTCATGTGGTGATTTTGGCATGAGTTGGTTAATTGTTATCTTAATTACAAATATGATTGATGAGACGCGTTCTATGTCGATTCATATGCTTATAGCACTTATTGCAGCAACAATTATTGGTCAGGTAACAATTAAGTCTATTGTACGAAGAAAACGTCCTTGTCATCAATATCCTGATGTAAAAATATTAATTCCTATACCTAGTGATTTATCATTTCCTTCAGGACATACAACATCTTCTTTTGCATGTTGTACAGTGATGATGTTTTTTAATCCTATGTTAGGGATTATTGGCTTTATCTATGCGATACTGACAGCTTTTTCAAGATTATATCTTTTTGTTCATTATTTAAGTGATGTTATTTTTGGAATGATATTGGGGACGGTTATTGGAATTGTTGTATGCTGTTTATAATAATTTAAAAAAATTTTAAAAATGTATTGAAATTAAAAAAAATATATGCTATTATATTTAGGCAACTGATGGAGACATACTCAAGAGGCTGAAGAGGCGCCCCTGCTAAGGGTGTAGGTCGGGAAACTGGCGCGAGGGTTCAAATCCCTCTGTCTCCGCCATAGTGTTGCCCTTGGCAGTTTATATATATTGGTCTGGTAGTTCAGTTGGTTAGAATGCCGCCCTGTCACGGCGGAGGTCGCGGGTTCGAGTCCCGTCCAGACCGCCAATATATAAAATAGAGTTATCCTAGTGGATAACTTTTTTTGTTTCTATCAAAAAAGTCCTTTGTGAAAAACAAAGGGCTTTATTTGTTTTGTTGAACTGCATACATAATCGCAATCACTGTTTTGGCATCAACAATTTCACCAGATAGAACTTTCTGATAAGCTTCATGAAGATCCATCTTCACAACATCAATAAATTCATCATCATCACAATCAAGTGAATCATCAACTTCTTTAAAATCAACCGCTTCATACAAATATAACCATTCACTTGTATATCCTGGTGAAGGAAGAACTTTCATAATAAATTTCATGTCTTGAGCACGGCAATTTGTTTCTTCTTCTAATTCACGAAATGCACATTCTTTGGTATCTTCATCTTTTTCTAGTTTTCCAGCAGGAATTTCTAATGTGTTAACACGATTAGGATATCTAAATTGTTTAACTAGTAAAATTTGATGATTTTCCACTGCAAGAACACAAACACCACCATGATGATAGACAACTTCTCTAAAAGCATGATTTCCATCTTCTAATTCAACTTCTTCACGAGTGACCTGCATAATTTTTCCATCATAAATCACTTCTCTATTTAATTCTTTTTCCATTTTTTCAACTCCTTGTCTTTATTATAGCACAAAAAAAGAAAAGAAAGTACGCGGGGGAGCATACTTTCTTATTCTCTCTATTATTTACACGTTAGGGTGATAATAGGGGGGGTACGATTAAGTGAATACCACTTAACAACTTTATTATATCAAAATTTCACACATTGTAAAGGCTTTCAGATAAAAATGGTATATTTTTTAATGAAATTTCGTTATAATAAGAGGCGGTGATGAAAATGAAAAAAATAGTCATAGATGAAAATCATGCTAATCAAAGAATAGATAAATATTTAAAAAAGTTATTATGTCAGGCTCCTTCACAATTGATTTATAAAATGCTTAGAAAAAAAGATGTTAAAGTCAATGGTGTGAAGGTCAAAGAAAATTATATTTTACAAAATCAAGATGTTGTGGAACTTTTTTTGTATGAAGATAAATTTCAAGAGTATACAAAACCTCAAACAATTTTTGATTTAAAAATAGAATTTGAAGTCTTATTTGAAGATGAAAATATTTTAGTAGTTGGTAAACCAGCTGGACTTTTGGTTCATGAAGATATAAATGAAGGAATGAATACATTAGCAAATCAAGTTTTAACATATCTTTATCAAAAAGGGGAATATGATTCTCAAGCTTCTTTAGGTTTTACTCCTGGACCTGTTCATCGATTAGATCGAAATACGAGTGGCATTGTGATATTTGGTAAAACTATGCGAGCTTTACAAGATTTAAATGAAATGATGAAAAAAAGACATTGTATAGAAAAAACATATTTAACAATTTGCAAAGGATATATGCCTTCAGATGAATTGATTGGTTATATGAAAAAAGATAGTGATCAGTCACTTGCTAGAATTGTTAGTCAAAATACTCCTGGGGCTCTTAAGATGCATACTATTGTTGAAAATGTTAAATCAAATCAAGAATACTCATTATTAAAAGTTAAACTGATTACTGGAAGAACGCATCAAATACGTATTCATTTATCCAGTGTGCATCATCCTATTATTGGAGATAGTAAATATGGAGATTTTGAATTGAATAAAAAAATAAAAAAACAATATCATCTGAATTATCAATTTCTTCATGCTTATCAAATTCAATTTGTTAAACCAATTGGTTGTTTAAAATATCTACAAGATTATAAAATCACTTGTCCTTTACCACAAAATTTATTAAAAATAAAAAAACAAATCTTTAATGAAAAATGACCTATGAAAATGGCTGTTTTTATTGTATAATAATCTTAACATAAGGGAGGAAAACATAAATGAAATACTATATAGGAATTGATTTAGGCGGAACAAATGTTCGTACTTTATTAGTTGATGAAACTGGTAAATCTTATAGTGAAGTGAAGGATGCAACAGAAAGAGATAATGGTCCTGATTATGTTTGTTCAAAAATTATCCGTCAAATTGAAAGCTTAGATTGCTCAGTTTGTGGTGGATTAGAAAATGTACAAGGAATTGGAATTGGTGTACCAGGACCAGTTGATACTGAACATGGAGTTATGATCATGGCTACAAATTTACCTGGTTTTGAAAACTATCCAATTTGTGAAAAATTATCTAGCCGTTTCAATTTACCAGTTTTTATTGATAATGATGCGAATGTTGCTGGACTCGCTGAAGCCTTACTTGGGGCTGGTAAAGGGAAACCAACTTGTTATTATGTGACAATTTCAACAGGAATTGGTGGAGCATTTATTGTCAATGGTCAACTTGTTTCTGGTGGTAGAGGTCATGCTGGTGAAATTGGAAATATCATTGTGAAAAACAATGGTTATAAATTTGGTGGTTTAAACCCTGGTGCTGTTGAAGGTGAAGCTAGTGGGACAGCAATTACTCGTAAAGGAAAAGAAATCTTAGGTGAAGATAAAGTTGCACATGCTGGTGATGTCTTTAGATTAGCTGATGAAGGAGACATTAAAGCTCAAGGTATTGTTGATGAATGTATTAGTGAACTTGCAACAATGTTTGCGAATATTGCTCATACTGTTGATCCACATTGCTTTATCATCGGTGGTGGAGTTATGAAATCTAAGAGATATTTCTATGACAAATTAGTTGAACAATTTAATTCTAAGATTCATGTTGGTATGAGAGGATATATCCCATTGCTTGAAACTGAATTAGAAGATTGTGGGGCAATTGGTGCAGCTATGCTTCCAATGTCTAAATTAAAATAATGCTGATAAAAAGATTTATGACTATAATATAGAAATAAATCTTTTTCTTTATAATAGATAAAGAAAGTGATAGAATAAAAGGGCAAAATAAGGAGGGTCTTTATGAAAAAAAGAGTTGTATTAGGATTAAGTGGTGGTGTGGATAGTGCAGTTGCTGCTTATGTATTAAAAGAACAGGGATATGAGGTCATTGGCGTATTTATGCGTAATTGGGACTCCACTCTTAATAATGATATTTTAGGGAATCCTACGAATGATAATGACATTTGCCCTCAAGAAGAAGATTACAATGATGCTAAAAAAGTTGCTCAACATTTAGGTATTGAACTTCGCCGTGTTGATTTTATCAAAGAATATTGGGATCATGTTTTTACATATTTCTTAGAAGAATATGCTAAAGGAAGAACACCTAATCCAGATATTTTATGTAATAAACATATTAAATTTAAAGCTTTTTTAGATTATGCAAAATCAATTGATGCTGATTTTATAGCGACTGGACATTATGCCAGAGTAGAACATCATCCAGATGAAGATTCAGTGATGTTAAGAGGTGTTGATAATAATAAAGATCAAACATATTTCTTATGTCAATTAAACCAAAGCCAGTTACAAGCTTCATTATTTCCAATTGGTGAATTAACAAAACCAGAAGTAAGAAAAATTGCCGAAGATCTTAATTTACCAGTTGCGCATAAAAAAGATAGCACAGGTATTTGTTTTATTGGTGAAAGAGATTTTAGAGAATTTTTGAAAAACTATATTCCAGCAAAGTCAGGAAAAATGGTGGATATTGAATCAGGAAAAGTTGTTGGAGAACATCAGGGAATTATGTATTATACGATTGGTCAAAGAAAAGGACTTAATATTGGTGGACCTGGTGATGCTTGGTTTGTTGTAGGAAAAGAATACGATCAAAATATTTTATATGTGTGTCAAGGTGACCAAAATGATTGGTTGATGAGTGATGGGGCATTAATTACTGATGTGAACTGGATTTCAAATGATAAGCCTACAGAAGAATATGATTGCACCGCAAAATTTAGATATCGTCAACCGGATAATGATGTTTCGATTCATTTTGTCGATGAGACAACAATTTATGTGACATTTAAAAAACCAATTAAAGCAGTGACTCCAGGACAAGCTGCAGTCTTTTATCAAGGTGATGTTTGTTTAGGTGGCGGAACAATTGAAAAAGTGTATAAGGATAATAAGGAGATTACATATCTATAATGTTAGAATATACGGGGATTATTAAACAAGTTCGTTTTTATAGTGAGGAGACAAAATTTATTGTTTGTGTCATTGATAGCGAACAAGAAGATAAACCGATTTTAGCAACTGGATATATGAGTTATGTTAATCCCCAAGATAAATATCATTTTCAGGGGGATTATATTATCCATCCTAAATATGGGAAACAATTTCAAATTCAATCCTATGAGATTATATTGGCGGATGATGAGAGTGAAATCATTCGCTATTTATCTAGTTCGCTTTTTAAAGGCATAGGTGAAAAACAAGCCACTGCAATTGTTGAAACATTAGGAAAAGATGCATTAAATAAGATTAAAGAAGATAAACATGTTTTAGATCAAGTCAGAGGTATGAATGAAAAAAAACGTGAGACGATTGCTGAAGTTTTATCATCTCAGGATTTTGATCAAGAAGTTCTTTCCTTTTTTATGGGACATGGAATTAGTACAAAACACTTAGCATTAATTCAAGCTGTTTATCAAGAACATACTTTAGATATTTTACAAAATAATCCTTATCAGCTTATCGATGATATTGATGGAATTGGTTTTAAGACGGCTGATGATTTAGCGTTAAAAATAGGGGTTGACCCACTTGATGAAAATCGTATAAAAGCAGCTATCCTTTATGCCTTAAAAGAAGCCTGTTTTCAAGATGGAAGTACTTTCCATGAACATGATATTATTTTTAAAAGATTTCATCGTTATATACCTGCAATATCTTATGAACAATTTGATGATTATTTAGATCAATTATTAGAAGAAAAGAAAATTATTCAGGATGTTGAAAAATATTATCCTTATGATTTATATGAAAGTGAAGTTACAATATGTCAAACTTTTAAACGTTTTATTGATGCACCGTTATATCAATATGAAGATGAAGAAGTTGAACAATTATTAAATGATCTTCAACAACAATTATCTATTGAGTATGATGATTTACAAAAAGAAGCAATTCATTTATTTTTAAAACAATCTGCAATGATTTTAACAGGTGGACCAGGAACTGGAAAAACGACAATTGTTGAAGCAATTATGAAATTATATACCAAATTAAATCCTGACCAAAGTATAGCATTGGTGGCACCAACCGGTAGAGCAGCTAAACGTTTAAGTGAAGTAACGGGATTAGAAGCTTGTACCATTCATCGTTTATTAAAATGGGATTTACATACCAATACTTTTGCAATCAATGCCCAAAATCCACTAGATGTTGATTTATTAGTGATTGATGAATTTTCTATGGTTGATACATTGTTATTTTCAAATTTATTATCGGCATCTCGTAAAGTTAGTAAAATATTATTAATTGGTGATGATCAACAATTACCATCAGTTGCACCTGGACATGTTTTAAAAGATTTATTAGATTGTGAAATGGTTCCAACGGTTCGTTTAAATCGTATTTATCGTCAATCCCAAGAAAGTGGAATTGTACAATTAGCACATAGTATTCGTAATGATCAATATGATGAGAATTTGTTTTTTGAATATAAAGATATTCATTTTCAAACATGTGCTTCTTATGATGTTGTGAAATATGTTCAAGTTCTTGTTTCAAAAGCAATGAAAGAAGGCTATGATGCAAATGATATCCAAGTTCTTGCTCCAATGTATAATGGTGTTGCCGGAATTGATGCATTGAATGACTGTTTACAAGATTTATTAAATCCTCATGATGAATTTAAAAATGAATTACGTGTTGGAAAACGTATTTATCGTGAAGGTGATAAGATTTTACAATTAAAGAATAGAATTGAAGATAATGTTTTTAATGGCGATATTGGGACATTAGTAGAAATTTGTTATAAAGATAATTTTGAATATCTTACAGATACTCTGATTGTTGATTTTGATGGGACTTATGTAGAATATACAGCCAATGATTTTTATACAATTACCCATGCTTATTGTATGAGTATTCATAAATCCCAAGGAAATGAATTTAAAATTGTCATTATGCCAGTTTTAAAAGATTATTATATTATGTTAAGAAAAAATTTAATTTATACAGGTTTGACTCGTGCAAAGCAATCACTTTTTGTGATTGGAAATCATCAATCATTTCAATATGGCATAGCAAATAACCATGATGAGAAAAGAAGAACAACTTTAAAAGAAAAAATGCTCGATACTCCTACACTTTCACCGTATGATTTTATGTAATATGGACATACTATAAATGTACTTTTGAAGGAGTGAGACAATATGTCTAAATTAGCAGTTGCTTTTTTCTCAGCTGGAATTGTTGCTGCGGCAATGATTATGATGAGTGATATGCCTTGTGCTGACGATATTGAACATTCAGTTCATAAAGCTAAAAAGGCTATCAAAGATCAACTTTAAGAAGTACAAAGGACTCATAGTAGTCCTTTTCTTTACAAAAAGGGGTCATATTATGAATAAAGTTATACTTGCAAAAAATATTATTATCTTTAGTATATGTGCAATTTTGTTATACTATGTTTTTACATTGTTTCAGATAGGAAATTTATTATGTTATATTTTCAATCTGTTTTTTCCTTTAATGATTGCACTCTTTTTTCATTTTTTATTGGACCCGATTATTAATTATTTTAGTAGTGAAAGATTACAACGTAAGATCGTTGTTGTTCATATTTATTTATCATTAACACTTCTATTTATTATTGGTTGTTATTTTGTAGCTCCTTATATTTTGAATCAATGTTTACGATTTTATAACCAATTTTGTCAAGGAAACTTAAAATTAAATCCTATCTTTTCTACTATTATTCAATTTCTAGAACAATATCAAGTGATTGATTATTTAATGAATATATTAAATGGCTGGACACAATCTGTTTTGTATTGGGTTACAAATATTTTACTTGCGATGGGGATATCTTTTTATTTGTCTTATGATAACTTACACTTAATTGAAAAGCTTATCATTTATCTTCCTTTTGATAAACAAGGAATATGTATGCAAACCTTAAAGAAATTAAAACTGATTACTTATCAATTTATGAAATCAATGGTTTTAGATTTTGGCTTTTTCTTTTTTATGTGTTTAATTCCTTTCTTTTTTATTGATGAAAGTTTAGCTGTCTGGATTGCTTTGTTTTTAGCTATTACCAATCTTATTCCCTATATTGGACCTTATATTGGTGGGATACCAGTTGTTATTTATGAATACTTTATTAATCCTGAGTTAGGTTATGCGGCTTTTATGAGTGTTATTGTTTTACAATATTTAGAATCCTCTTATTTACAACCTTATCTTTTTTCTAAATGTATTAAACTTCATCCCATTGCTTTATTTATTGCCTTGACGTTCTTTGGTGATCTATTTGGAGTTGTGGGAATGATCTTTTCACCTTTATTTTTATCATATACAGTTTTGTTGTTGGGATTATTAAAAGAATTACGTGTTTTTTCTAAGGTTTATTCAATTGTAATGAAAGAATAACAATATCCAAAGTATTGTTATTTTTTATTTTGATTGAAACATTCTTTCATAAAATGGATAAGAATATAAGAAAAAATGAAAAGTCAAAACATTTTTATATGTAAGGGTTTACATTTTTGCTTCTTGTTCATAAACTATAGTTAGAATATTTTTATAAGAAGGAGGTTAAAACATTTTATAAACATGAATCAATGATAAAAATAGAGGAGAAGATGAAGATGGGAGTAAAATTAAAGAGTGTTTTTTTATCACTTTTAGCTTTTTCTATGGTTGCCAATTCTGGTATCTACACAGTAAAAGCTATTGGAGATGATCGTGCTATTGATGCAACAATAAGTATCAATAGTGATCATGTATTAACAAATGATTTTGAGGGCTTTGGGATACAATGGGATCCAAGTGATCTGTATACTTATACAGATGAACAATGGGCTTCATTCACTGAAAAAGCAAGATTTTTAAAACCTAATATGATGCGTGTGATGATTCATGATGCAGATAGTTATTGTATTGGTTTTGATGAGAATCAGAAGCCAATCTATAATTGGGATAGTATTTTCATGAAAAGATTATATAAAATTTTAGATTTTGCTCAAGAAAATAATATTCCAATCATGATAGGAGAATGGAATTCACCTAGTGATCGTGGTTATTTATCATTTGATGAGTATGGTAAGACTTTAGATTGGGATAGTCAAACTTGGTCTGATATGATTGTTGATGTTTTAAATTATTTAACTATTGATAAAGGTTATACTTGTATCCGTTATTATAATATGACAAATGAACCTCAATATCGTGATGGGGGAAGTGAAGCTTCAAAACAACGTTGGGTGCGAGCTATTAAGACGTTAAGAAAAACAATTGATGCGAGTCAAAATAAATTAATCAAAGATATTAAAATTGTTGGTCCTGATGTTTATTCAGGTTGGGAAGGTTGGTTAGATAAGACAACAAGTGAGGAGCTTAGAGACAGTATTGGACTCCATGAAATCCATTGGTATGCAAGTAATGATCAAGTGTATAATGGCGAAGTGGAAGATACTTTAACCAAGTTAAGAGAGAAAGTTGAAGCTGCTGATCCAAATGGAAAAGCTAAAGGTTTTGCATTAGGTGAAATGGGTATTAGTACTGGTAAAACAAATAATGATCAACAGATAAGAAACCGTACATATCAATATGGTGTAGAAGTATTTGATATGTCAATTCAAGCGATGCGTGCTGGCTTGAAGTTTGGTAGTGGTTGGGGATTTGAAGATAGTATGCATATTCAATCCAATGATGTTGTTAATGATTATAAAGATCAATATGGTCCAGCTGCCAAGACAGAAGAAGGTCGTCATTATCAAGTCCATACACCAACCGGTGATGTGAAAATTGATAATAATGTTAAAATCTGGGGATTTTGGAATGAGCTTGGAGAGGAAATGGCCGCCCAAAATAAAGCGGCTGGTTATGAAGATGGAACATTGAATAATGTCAAGGCAAGTGATGAACAATTACGCCCTTGGTATTATACTTGGTCAATGTTGTGTCGTTATTTCCCAGAAGGTTCAAAAGTTATTGCGGCATCGGATAGTGATATTTCAAGATTACGTACAACGGCTGCAATTATCCCACATGGAGACAAGCAAAATGATTTAAGTATTGCTGCTGTTAACAGTTCTAATGAGGAAAGAACTGTGACTTTGAATGTACCTAATGTTATTGAAAAAGCTTCTTTAAATCAATATCTTTATTATGATGGAAAAATTGATGGACAAACACGTCCACAAAATGCTAAAGGACAGCTTTTACCTTATCAAACTTTAAAAGATGCTGATTTGTCAAAAGGTGTTATAATCACTTTACCAGCTAATTCTTGTACGATTTTAACAACTTTAGGATATGAGGGTGAAAGTCATCCAATTGATTTTACAACTGGAAGATTACCTGAAGTTGAAAAATTAAAAATTGATACAAGTAATGGTAATAAGACGATCATGTTAAATAAAGAAGTTCAAATGATTGCGAAAGGATATCCATCTGAAAGTCAATATGAAGTTGAATGGAAAGTGACTGATTATTTTGGGAATCCTACCACTAAAGCCAAAATCAGCGCTGATGGAAAAGTCAAAGCATTAGAATATGGTATCTTTAAAGTCGTAGCAAATATAAAAGGAAAACCAGAAATAACAAGTGAAGTCTTATTAGAAAGTACAAGTGGTGGAACAATTATTGATAATTTAGCTTCAATTGGTAGTGATGGGGTAGCTAAAGAATATAATAGTATGATTGTTGATGGTAATCCTGGTAATTTTGATGGAAATAAAACAATCAAACGTGCAACATATGATTACACAACACCATGTACTGTTGTTTATCAAGTTCCACAATTAAATAATTACGAATTTATGATGTATTCTTTACATGATGAAGTGAAAGAATCAGGCAACTTTGTCATTGAAGTATCTACTGATGGTAAAAATTATGAAGCTGTTGAAAGTGATTTTGCATATATTAGAAAACTCAAATCTAATTGGCGAGAATTTAAAGTGACACCAACAGCACCATTAAAAGAAGATACATATCAGTATTTAAGAATTGTCATGAAAAGTATTGGTTTTGAAGATTATGATCCACAATATGCTGGTGGTAAAATCATGTATGGAACAAGCGAAGATAATGAAATATCTAGCGTAAAAGTCAATACAACCAAAGATATTATTGGGATTGATGAAACATTGGCATTCCAAGCCAAAGTATTACCAAGCACAAATGCACAAGATGTTATTTGGCAAGTTAAAGATATAGATGGGAAATTAAGTGACAAGGCTCAAATAGATGAAAATGGTATTTTAACATCTAAAAAAGCTGGTCATGTTATTGTTGAAGCGACAGCAAAAAATACAAAAGTATCAGGATATGCTAAGCTTACGATAAAAGATGGATATTTTGTAGATGAAATTGAGAATTTTGATAAAATGTATCAACATGGAGATTTTACTTTCGATGATAAGGCTTCTTCTAACTTCACTGATACAAGTAGAATTAAAAGATTATCTGATAGTCAACAAAGTATTGTTTATGCTTTAAGTCATATTGAAAAGGCTGTATTTGATGTTTATAAAAATGGACAATTAAGTGATGACTCTGTCGATATTTATACATCTACAGATGGTTTGGTATACCAAAAAGTCACAAAGACAATTTCAGATGCAGGTGTGGCTGCATCAGGTTCAACTTTCCATTGTTTTAAAGTAGCAACGAAAGATTTAGGAAAAAATATTAATTTTGTGAAACTGGAAATTAAAAATGATGATTCTATTTTCTGTCCAATGATTGGTAAAGCTCAAATTGACTATCAAGCAGATGAAACTTTAAAAGTCATTGATTTGTCTATTGATCAAAAAGAAGTTTCTTTAAATGTAGGAAGAACAGTTCAATTAAATGCTAAGTTTGCACCATTATATGCAAAAGAACAAATCAAATGGGTAAGCAACAATAAAGACATTGTTACTGTTGATGAAGCTGGCTTATTAAGTGGACATGCAGTTGGTAGTACAAGTGTTTATGCTAAGTATAATGATGAAATCTATGCAAGTTGTGTTGTGAATGTTCTTGGGGAAAACAAGGCATTCAAGAAAGAAACAACTGCTTCTAGTGATACAAATCAATGGACTAGTGATTCAACAAAAGCACTTGCTATGGATGGTGATTATGAAACACGTTGGGTTTCACATGATGGAGAAAATATTAAAGAAGAATATATCACTGTTGATTTAGGAGAAATTACAGATATTAATAATGTTAAAATTTATTGGGAAGCTGCTAGAGCTAAGAATTATAATATCGAAGTTTCTAATGATGGTCAGACTTTTAAGACAATTAAAGAAATGAAAGATATGAGTCATACTCAATTGATGGATGATGTGACATTTGATTTAATACAAGCACGTTATGTTAAGATTCATTGTTTAATACCAGAAACAATTTATGGATATTCAATTTATGAATTAGAAGTGTATGATAATTCACAATTGAAAGATGCAACAAAGATAGAATTTAATGATGTATTGAATGAATTATATTTAGGTGAAACAGCTGCTTTAAAAGTCAAAGTCACTCCTGAAGATGCAACTTATCAAGAAGCTATGTTTACTTCTGATAATGAAAATGTCATTGTATGTAAAAATAATCAAATGATTGCAGTTGGAATAGGAACAACAACTATTACAGCACATGTTAATGGACAAAAAGTGACTCAAGAAGTTACAGTTGTTAAAGATAATATACGTAAGATTATCAATGAATTAACTTCTTTAACTATTGAAAATGGTCAAGTCAAATTACCTGAATTTGAAGGTTATGAATTAAGTATCTTTAGTACTGATAATGAAAAGATTATTTCTAAGAATGGTCAAGTTCATCAACCAGTAGAAGATGTAGATGTTTATCTTGTTATTACAGTAAGCAAAAATGATGAAACAGCCAATACTAAAGAAATAAAAGTAACAGTAAACGGTGATAAGGGACAATATCAAGCACTGATGAAACGTCTCAACGAAGTAGAAGCCACAGATTGGTCATTATATAAAGAAGCTTCAGTTCATCAGTTTAAATTAGAATTAACAAAGGTTAAAGAGCTTCTATCAAGTGATTATCTATTAGTAAGTGAGGTTGAAAAAGCATCACAACAATTAGAAAAAGCTTATCAATTACTGGAGAAGAAAGAAACGAAACCAGTTCATCCAGATGATAAGCCTGATATTGATGTAAAGCCTAATCCAGATAATCAACAAAAACCAAATCCTGGTGAAGTTGAACAAAAACCTCAAACAGGTGACCAAAATGCTTTAGAATTGTTTGCTTTAATGAGTTTGATAAGTTTGGGAGGATGTATCAACTTATTGAGAAAACGTAAAGAAGATAAATGAGGAATCTTCGATAAAAGGTAAGTGATGAGCTTACCTTTTTCTTTTTGGTCGTCTTATTATTACATTTTCTTTTAACCTTTTTTGCTATGCTTTTATTGAGGTGGGACAATGAATATATCAGGGGCTTTAGGAATTTTAGGCGGATTGGCTTTATTTTTATATGGGATGGAATTAATGAGTGAAGGACTTCAAGAAAGTGCAGGGAATAAATTAGAATATGTTATTAAAAAGTTAACTGATCATAAAATAAAAGCTGTTTTTGTAGGAATGTTGATGACATGTTTGATTCAAAGTTCATCAGCTTTAACGGTTATGTTAATTGGCTTTTTAAATGCTAAGATCATTGATTTAAAAAGAGCAATTTGGGTTGTCATGGGTGCCAATATTGGAACGACGATTACGGGTCAAATGATTGCCTTAAATATTGGAATGATTGCGCCTATTTTAGCGATTATAGGGGTGATTATGATTGTTTTTTTATCATCACGTTTTTTTGTTCATTTAGGAAAAATTATTGGAGGAATAGGGATTTTATTTATGGGCTTAGAATTTATGGCAGTTTCTTTATCACCATTACAAAATTCTGCCACTTTTTTAAATTTTATGACGTCATTATCACAACCTTACTTAGCAATCCTTGCTGGAGCAATTTTCACAGCCATTATTCAAAGTTCCTCAGCTGCTCTTGGAATCTTACAAACCCTAGCTAAGCAAGGTTTATTACATTTTGAAATAGGAGCTTATATGATTTTTGGACTCAATATAGGAACTTGCATCACCGCAGTTTTAGCTTCTTTATTGGGCTGTCAAAATGCTAAGAAGTTAACTCTATTCCATATTCTTTTTAATATCGCTGGAACTGTTATTTTTGTAGCTATTTGTCAAATGACACCTTTTTTATCATTGATAGCTTCTTTAACTCCTCATGCTTACATGAATCAATTAGCGAATCTTCATACTTTATTTAATGTCATCACAGTTCTTATTGTCTTATGTGTAGATCAATATTTTATTGATTTTATAGATAAGATATTTTCTAAAAAGTAAATTTTCTGATGAAAAGTATTTTTATTTTTTTAAAGGAAAATGAAAGAAAATATGAAATCAAATTGTAAACCCTTTCAATTGACTTGTGAGGCTAAAAAATGCATGTTAGAATTTTGGAGGAAAAGGAGGAAATGAAAAATGAAAAAGTTATTCGCATTGGTATTGAGCTTTTGTCTATGTTTAACAATGTGTCCTAAAGTTTTTGCTGATGAAAATGAAAATATCATTAAAAATGGTAATTTTATCAATGGAACTGAACCATGGTATATCAATAAAAAAGATAATACAAATGGAGTCGTAGAAGTAACAAATGAAGGTGCACAATTTAAAGTTACACAAACAAATGGGAATCCATGGGAGTTAGGATTACATCAAGGTCAATTGGTTTTAGAAGATGGCTCAAAATATATTCTATCTTTTGAAGCAAAAGTAGATAGTGATATTGAAAAACCATTAAGAGTTGTCGTTGAAAATCAAGATCCCAATTGGGAAAAGAACTTAGAAGAATATGTCAATTTATCCAATGAATTTCAAAAATTCACTTTTGAATTCACTAAGAAAGTCGGTTCTAAAAATCAATTGGCTTTTTCAACAGGATTTGATGAAAATCTTCATCATACATTTACTTTTAAAAATGTTTCTTTAATTCCTGCACCAGTTCAAAAGATTGGTCATTATTTGTTGGATGAACAAAATGGTACAGCTGGTGTTTTAACTGGAACTGAAGAAAATGTAAAAGTAGAAGTAGCAAAGACAAATCAACAATTTTGGGATTTATCTTTAAAGAAAAGAAATATTCAATTAGAAAAGAAGAAACGTTATGATTTAAGTTTTTGTATTGATTCTAGTCAAGCTGGAAAAATCAGTTTTGATTTAGAAAGTATGCAAGATTATAATAACAAAACAATTAAACGTCAGATGTTAAATTTAAAAGCAGGAGAAAATCATTTTTCATTTGAATTTTTGCAAGCAAATGATGATTTACAGAACTTAGTATTCTTCCTTAGTTATGGTGATGGGAATACTGATATGACAAATGCCAAATTAGCCTTTCATCAAATAACATTTAAAGAAGTTGAGGATTTAAGAAATACATATGTTGTGAATGGTGGATTTGATGATGATATAGCTGGATGGAAAATTTCTAATAATAATGGAACTGATTTAAAAGCTGAAGTGAAAGATGGAAAAGCTGTATTATCTATTTCAAATCAAGGAAATGATTTTTGGGATAGTAAGTTTATTCAAGATAGGATTGCTGTAAATAATGGAAAATATAAAGTGTCATTTGATATCGGTTCAAATGTTGAAGATGTTACACAAGTTTATTTTAGTGTAGAAAGTACGGATGTTATAAATGGGAGTGCTAAAAAATATTTGTGTGATGAAAATGATCAGCCCATTGCTATTTCATTAAATAAAACAAAAGATATGAAAACATATAGTTTTGAATTTGATGTATTGATTGAAGAACTTATTAAATCTACAGAAGATTTAACAATTCGTTTTGATTTGGGAAAACCTTATGAAGGAAGTTTAGAAGGGAAAGAACTTTATTTAGATAATATTAAACTTGAAAGAGTGGGAGATTTACAACAAAAAAATATTGCACATACAAATGTAGAATTTGATGTTAATCATGTGATTACAGAAGATTTTAAGGGGTTAGGGGTTCAATGGGATCCTTATCAAGTTCATCCACTAACAGATAGGGAATGGAAGATGGTCACTGATAGAGTGGACTACCTCAATCCTCAGTTTGTAAGATGTATGATTTATGCAACAACATATTGCAAAGGTGTTGATAAAAATGGTAAACCAATCTTTGATTTTGAAAACAAAGAAATGAAGCCATTGATTCAACAGTTAGATTATTTACAAGACCGTCAAATTGAAACTGTCTTTGGTGAATGGGAAGCACCTGGTAAAGTTGGTGGAGCTTTTGAAGGAATTACATGTGATAATCCAGTTTGGGCAGAAATGATTGCTGGTTTAATGGATTATTTGATTAATGAAAAAGGCTATACTTGTATTAAATATTATAATATGGTGAATGAAGCTAATTCTGATTGGTCATATTGTGGTGATTATGATTTATGGCAAAAAGGAATTAAAAATTTACATAAAGAATTTAAAAAGATTGGAATTGAAGATAAGGTTAAAATTACTGGCCCTGATACAGTTTGGGATAGGAATCATCAATGGCTTAAAAATATTGAAAATGACCCAGACATGAAAGAAAAGATTGGTCTTTTTGATGTTCATATGTATCCAACTTATGATGAGATTACTTCTGGTTATATTGAAAAGTTTGTAACTGAACAAAGACAGACAGTTACAGGGCAAGATTTCTATATGACAGAGATTGGTATGGTTACTGGAAAAGTTGATGGTGATACACAAAAATATGCTAAAGAATTTTGTTATGGAGCTATTATGGCAGATGCTGCTGCGCAGGTTTTACGTGGTGGATTGTCAGGTGTTGCGATTTGGGACTTAGATGATGCTATGCATAATCAAGGAAACGGTTATCCTGATAGTGATATTCGTTCATTAAAACAATGGGGATTTTGGAATTCTATTGCGGGGAGAGTTTATCAACAGCCAGAACAAGAAAAGATTCGTCCACATTTCTATACATGGTCATTAATGACACATCTGTTTCCACGTCATTGTCAAATTATTCAATCAACAGCTGAAAATAATTTAAATGGTTTAAGAACTGTGGGTATGAAATTACCAAATGGTGATATAACATATATGATTGTTAATAATTCAAACGTTGCTAAAAAAGTAACAGTGAAAGATAATAGTCAAATCACTTCAAGAAAAGTTTTACAATATAATTATTTTGATAATGATAGAATTGTTAATGAACAAGGTTATCCAGTTGTTAAAGAAGTTAAGGAAAATGTTAATTTTGTTAATGGTGTAGATGTAGAATTACCTAGTGGTGGGGTTGTCTTTTTAACGACATTAGATACAAATGATTATGTTCAAGAAACAAAAGTTGAATTTCATAATATAGATGCTGATACAAATGAAGCAATTATTGGTTCAAAATTTGAATTAAGAGATCAAACCGGTCATGTTGTTGATCAATGGACAACTCAAGAAAAAGCTCATCAAATCAATGGATTAAAAACAAATGGTCAATATGTATTGGTACAAACAGATTCAGTTAAAGGATTTGTTAAATCAGAAGATATAAATATTACAATCCAAGATACAGTTCAATTACAAACATGGACAATTAAAAATAAACATATGAAGGGACAAGTGAATATTATTGTCAAAGATAAAGATTCTCATGCATTATTATCAGATGCTGAATATTTATTAAAAGACGAACAGGGAAATATCTTAGAAGTTTTAAAGACTGATGAACAAGGAAAAGCAATAAGTCAATTGTATGAAATTGCACAATTTAAAAATGGTTCTATCCAAAAGAATTTCATCTATTCTTTACAAGCTAAAGGAAACTTATCAGGATATCAACAAGATACTCAAAAATATATGATTGAGTTTGACTCATTTGATACAGATATCACACAAAAAACAATCACAATTGAACTCATGAAAAAAGCCCAAGTCGATATCAAACCTGATGATCAAAAAGATGAACCAAATCAGGATATTCCTCAAGACATTGTTCATACAAGTGATAGTTCACAAATAACTTTATTATGTTTATCAATGCTGATAACTATCTTATTCTTTAATTTGATTTATCCAAAGAAAAAAGATAATTAATCAAAAAAATTACGTGGTAGAAATACGACGTAATTTTTATTTTCTTTCACGATGATCAATGAGTTTATCAGCTTCAACTTTCGTTTTCAATGCTTCATCAAAATGTTTAGAGAACAATCCAGCATAAAGAATATCAAAAATAAGATGAATAGAAATTGTTGAACCAATAGTAGAAATCTTATTATAAATCTGTTCACGACTATCAAGATGAAGGACATATTGACAATAAGCAGATAATTTATTATCACCTAGTGATGTAATCGCAATCATAGGAATCTTTTTACGTTTAAGAATCTGTGCAGCTTTAATCACTTCTTCTGTTTCACCAGAATAAGAAACTAAGATAGCACAGTGGTCTTTTTGACACCTTGCAGCTTGAAAGAGCTGTTCATTTACCATTGGAGCAATCTGAACATCTTTCCCAATTCTAAACATTTTATATTGAAAATCACTCGCCATTCTTAAGGGACCAGAAACTCCATAAATATCAATCACTTGAGCTTTATCTAATAAGATAAGACTTTGACGTAAATCTTCTTGATTCAATAATTGCATTGTTTCATCAATACTCTCTTTAAAGAGTTTAGCAATATTATTAACAATATGGGTAATATTGGTATTCTTATCAAATGGAAAGTTAGCATTAATACTATCTTGATGAGAAAGAACATATTGAATATTTGCTGATAATGAAATTTTGAAATCATTATAACCTTTAAAATCAAGCTTTTGACATAAACGTGTAATAGTTGCCGGGGATGTATATGTTTTTTTAGCAAGCTCTATAGTTGATAGATTTAAAACTTCTTCACTGTTTTGTAAAATATATTGTGCAATAGATTTTTCCGATTCAGAAAAATTTTCAGCAATTTCAAGTTTTTTTAATAGACTCATAACATAACCTCCCAATCTGAATATAGTATAACATTTATTGAGAAAAACGAGAAGTCATATATAGTCTTTTTTGAGGTAATATGAATGATTGAAAGGTTATCGTAATAATTTGTTGATAATGTTTATTTTAGTTGATTTTATGAAATAAATTAGTTATAATACTAAAGTCAAATCGTTGAAAAAGAAAAGTATTTATACTTTCCTTTCTAGAGAGGAAATGGTTGGTGAAAATTTCCAGGGAAATATAAAGAAAGCTACTTTTGAGAGTGATGTAAACATCAACGCATGGTCAGCGTTATCGACTTAGAGAGCATAGTCATATGATTATGAATAAGGATGGTACCGCGATATCAGTCGTTCCTTTTAAAGGAATGACTTTTTTTATTAATAAGAAGGAGGATATTATGAAACAATTAACTGGAAATCAAGTGCGACAAATGTTCTTAGATTATTTTAAATCAAAAGGACATATGATTGAACCTGGGGCATCATTGATTCCCCAAAATGATCCAACATTATTATGGATTAATGCTGGTGTTGCAGCATTAAAAAAATACTTTGATGGAAGTGAAACCCCAGCATGCAATAGAATTGCCAATGCTCAAAAATCAATTCGTACAAATGATATTGAAAATGTTGGGAAAACTGCAAGACATCATACATTCTTTGAAATGTTAGGGAACTTCTCAATTGGGGATTACTTTAAAGAAGAAGCAATTCCTTTTGCTTGGGAATTTTTAACAAGTGAAGAATGGATTGGTTTTGATAAAGATAAATTATATGTCACTGTTTATACTGATGATGATGAAGCTTATCGTATTTGGACAGAAGTATGCCATGTTGATGAAAGCCATATTTTAAAAACTGATGGAAACTTCTGGGAAATTGGAGAAGGTCCTGGTGGTCCTGACTCAGAAATTTTCTATGATCGTGGAGAAAAATATGATCCAGAAGGATTAGGAGAAAAATTATTTTTTGAAGAATTAGAAAATGATCGTTATATTGAAGTTTGGAATGTTGTTTTCTCTCAATATGATTGTAATCCTGCTATTGATAGAAAAGATTATAAAGAATTACCACAAAAGAATATTGATACAGGTATGGGATTAGAAAGACTTGTCAGCATTATTCAAGGTGGAGAAACAAACTTTGATACAGATTTCTTCTTACCAATTATTCATGCGACTGAAGCTATGACTAATGTGAAATATGAAGATAATAAAATGGCTTATCGTGTGATTGCTGATCATATTCGTACAGTAACTTTCGCTTTAAGCGATGGAGCTTTATTTGATAATGCTGGACGTGGATATGTTTTAAGACGTATTTTAAGACGTGCTGTTCGTTATGGTAAAAAGATCGGGATTGATCATTCATTTATGTATGAATTGGTTTATGTTGTTGCTGATATTATGAAAGATTTTTATGATTATTTACCAGCAAAAGCTGATTATGTCAGTGGACTTGTGAAAAAAGAAGAAGAAGCTTTCCATAAAACATTATCAAATGGTGAAAAGTTATTAACACAAATGTTAAGTAAAGCTCAAGATCATCAATTAAATGGAAAAGATGCTTTTAAATTATATGATACATATGGTTTCCCATTAGAATTAACAGTAGAAATTGCTGAAGAATCAGGTTTCACAGTTGATGAAGAAGGATTTAAAGCTGAAATGAAAGCTCAACAAGAACGTGCGAGAAATGCCCGTGGGGATGTAGAATCAATGTCATCACAAAAACCAGATTTAATGGCATTTGATACACCTTCAGTATTTACTTATGATCCAACACCAATAACAGCTAAAGTAATTGCAACTTTTATTGATGGGGTTAAATGTGATGAAATCACAGACAAAGGAGAAATTATCTTAGATCAAACAACATTCTATGCTGAAATGGGTGGACAATGTGCTGATAGTGGAACTATGTCTTTTAAGACAACGAAAGTTCAAGTGAATCATGTCACAAAAGCGCCACATCAACAGCATTTACATATGATTGTTGTAGAAAGTGGAAGTGTTAAAGTTGGTGATGAATTGACATTATATGTTGACACACAAAAACGTGCCTTGATTCAAAATAACCATACAGCAACTCACTTATTACAAAAAGCTTTAAAGAACGTTTTAGGTGATCATGTTTCTCAAGCAGGTTCTTATGTTGATGAAGAAAGATTACGTTTTGACTTTACTCATCCACAAAAAATGAGTGATGAAGAAATAAGAAAAGTTGAAGATGAAGTTAATGCTCAAATCTTTAAGGGCATTGCTGTAGATATTAAGCTTATGAGTAAAGAAGAAGCTATGCAATCTGGAGCAATGGCATTGTTTAATGAAAAATATGGTGATGAAGTACGTGTTGTCAGTGTTGGAGATTATTCTAAAGAATTATGTGGTGGATGCCATGTTTCTAACAGTTCACAAATTGGTTTATTTAAAATCATGAGTGAAGAAAGTGTTGGTTCTGGAGTGAGACGTATTGAAGCTGTAACATCTTTTAGTGCTTATCTTGCTTTAAAGAAGAATGAGGAGACATTACAAACAATTGGTGATTTATTGAAATTAAAAAATCGTAATGAAATTGTTGAGAAAGTAACTCATTATATTGATGAAGCTAATGCTGTTAAAAAAGAAAGAGATCAATATTTAGATAAGTTAAATAGTTTAGAAGCAAAAGAAAAATCTAAGAATATTGAAGAAATTAATGGGGTACAATTCTTATACATCACTGAAAATAAAGATGCTCAAACAGCAAAAGCTATGACTTTTGAATTAAGAAATCAATTACAAAATGGATTGGTTTTAATGGTAAGTGAATATGAAGGAAAAGTTTCATATTTTGTTGGCTTAACTGCTTCAATGGTACAAAATGGATTTAAGGCTGGAAACTTTGTGAAAATGATTAATGAAGTGACTGGTGGTAGAGGCGGAGGTAAACCTGACTTTGCTCAAGGTGGATGCGCTTCTATCGAAGGAATTGAACAAGCAATTGCCCAAATAAAAGCACAATTCTAAACACTTTTGCTAGCAATTTTTAACAATATGGTGTAAGATGGATTATATAGACAGGAGGTATGTGCTATGGCAAAAGATTTTACTCAAACACGTCTATTTAATTCAGAAGAAATTAAAAGAGAAGTTATTCATTCTAATTTAATGACAGTTTCTCAAGCGTTAGATGAAAGAGGATATAATGCAGTTCATCAAATTGCAGGATATTTAATTTCAAATGACCCAGCTTATATTTCTAGCCATAAAGGTGCTCGTTCAATTATTCAACAAATTGATCGTGATGAAATTATTGAGGAATTAGTTAAATTTTATTTGGAGTCTAAATAGTGGAAAAAATATTAGGGTTAGATTTAGGTTCAAGAACGTGTGGGATTGCTATGAGTGATGCTTTAGGGCTTATTGCTCATGGAGTAGAAACATATCACTTTAAAGAGAATCATTATAAAAGTGCAGCGTATCATATTAAGGGTATCGTTGAAGAAAATCAAATCCATACAATAGTTCTAGGTCTTCCTAAGCATATGAATGGAGATTTGGGCGAAAGAGCACAAATCTCTATTGATTTTAAGGAAAGACTTGAAAAAATGATGGATGTTGAAGTTGTTTTAGTAGATGAAAGATTGACGACAGTGGTTGCAGAAAATCAATTAATTTTTGCTGATGTATCGAGAAAAAAGAGAAAACAAGTCATTGATAAAATGGCTGCTGTACAGATTTTACAAGGTTATTTAGATGGTCAAAGGAGATAGACATGGACGTAAATAAAATACAAGTTATTGATGATGATGGAAATGAATTAGAATTTGAAGTTCTATTCACTTTTGAAAGTGATGAAACTGGAAAGAAATATGTTTTATATTATGATGCTAATGATGAAGCACCTCAAGTTTATTCATCAATTTATGATGATGAAGGAAGCTTATATCCAGTGGAAACACCTGATGAATGGGAAATGATTGAAGAAGTTTTCAATAGCTTTATTTCTCAAGACGATGAAGAAGAAACAAATGAAGATTGCTGTTGTCAAAAAGCAGATCATGAGTGCTGTCAGGGGCATGATGAAGAAGATTGTTGCTGTCAAGGTGATGATCATGAATGTTGTCATGGAGAAAGTCACGAATAAGGTAACGAAAGTTACCTTTTCTTTGTTTATCAAAAATTCATAAACATATGGCATAATAGAAGCATTAAGGAGGATTTATTATGGGATTGTTTTTTAATAAAAGAAATGTTAAACCAGTTTTTGTCGGAAGCTATGGAAATGATTTAACAAGAGGTATGTATGTTTTTCATTTAGATGTAGATAATGGTGAGTTTTTAAAGAAAAAGTATTATAAATCTTTAGCCAATCCAACAGCTATGTTTAAACGTGAACGTTTTATTTATGTGTGCTATAAAAATAATACTGGACGTAAGACTGATGGTGGTCTTTGGCAATATGCATCTATGGAATTACAATTTGGTTTAGCTGGTAAAGCAACTGATGGTGGAAAGACATATATGGATTGTTTTGTTAATGAAAATAGAAGTAATGCTTATGCTGTTGATTATTATAATGGTGAAGTTGTGAGAATCCCTATTTTAAAACAAAAGATTGTTACTGTTGCACAAAGAATTAAACATGAGGGGAGTAGTGTTGATCCAAAACGTCAAACAGAGGCACATCCTCATTTTATCGATGAAACACCAGATCATAAAAAAATATTTGTATGTGATTTAGGAACAGATGAAGTTGTTATTTATAATTTGGATGATAAAGGTGCATTAGAAAGAGATGAAGAAAATACATTTAAGGTAAAACCTGGTAGTGGACCTAAGAAAATGGTTTTTGCTCCGAATGGAAAATATTCTTATGTATTAAATGAATTATCAAATACAATTTGTGTTTATCAATATCAAGATGGTCATTTTACTTTTATTCAAGAAGTTGATACATATCCAAAAGATGAATTTGCTAAAGAAAATTTAGCTGGGGATATTGTTATAAGTGAAAAAGGTGATTATTTATTTGTAACTAATCGTGGACATGATTCTATTGTAGCTTTTGAAGTTAAAGAAGATGGTCAATTGGAATATATTGAATATTTAGATACTGATGAAAATCCATGTGCAATGATTTTAGTTAATGATCGTTGGTTGGTTGTTGCTTCGCAAAAAGGTGGAACAATTGAATCATTTGAATTAAAACGTGGTGAATCAAAAGGTGTATTGTTTGAATCACACTTTAGTTATATGGTTGGAGAACCAGTATGCCTTATTGAAGGTAGAGGTATTTAGTTATATTGAGGTTGAATTGCTTATTCAAGTGATTCAACTTTTTGTTTACAAAAAAAGGATATATAATCCTTTAGATGAGCTTATATTTTGCTTTTAAACGTAATATTTTTAAAACACTATGATTTAAACGGGTTTCACTGATTTCTTTGTTTTGCACTGCTTCCTTGATTCCTTTGAAAGCTTCTTTATAATCTTGAGGCATCAATAAAATATCATTGCCAGCTTCAAAAGCTTGAACTGCAGCTTGAGAAGACGAATATTGATTGGTTATTGCCTGCATGGCTAAAGAATCAGTAATAATAATACCATCATAACCTAACTCATTTTTAAGTCTCTCACTGATCATTTCATAAGATAAAGAAGAAGGGAGATGATCATTTGTTACTTGTAATGCAGTAATATGAGAAACCATAATCATATCTGTATGACTTTCGATGCCTTTAAGAAAAGGAATCAATTCACAATTTTGCATATCCTGCCAAGTTTTTGATGTTGTCGCATAACCAAGATGCGTATCGGTTTTGGTGTCTCCATGACCTGGGAAATGTTTGATACAAGTCATCATATTTTCACTATGAAAACCTTTGATTTCTTCACTGACCATTTGTCCAACCAATGTGGCATCACGGCCAAAAGAGCGGACTCCAATCACTGGGTTATCTGGATTTGTATTGACATCTGCAACTGGAGCAAAATCAAGGTTAAATGAATATTCTTTGAGGTAATGCCCGATTGTTTGTCCCACTTGATAGGCTTGATTTTGATCATTAGTCTGACCAATTGCTGCCATGTTTTGATACTGAGTGACATGAAAATTTTTGTTGTTGGCGATTCGACTAACACTTCCACCTTCTTCATCAATTCCCATTAATAAATGAATTGAAGATGCTTTTTGTAGATCATGCGTAAAAGTTTTTATTTGATCAGGATTTAAAATGTTTTTAGAAAACATACAAATACCACCAACAGGATAGTTTTGTAAAGTATCTATCATAGATTGAGATAATGCTGTAACGCCATATCGACTAGGATCATGAACTTGACTATTCGTTAATGATGAATCTAAAGATTCAGGTCTGATGATAAATAATTGTCCAATTTTTTCTTCTAAAGTCATTTGTTCTAAAAGTTCTTCGGCACTATCATATTTTTTTTCATCTGTTAAAACTGAGACTGTTGGCTTTTCTTGTTTTTGACAAGCAGTTATTAAACATAAAGAAGTTATTAAAAAAATTTGTAAAAGTTGTTTTGTTTTCATATCTTTTATCTCCTTAATTATATTGTATATGAAATGATAGGAATGCGCAAAAAGAAATGATTGAAGGTCGTAAAAAGAGATGTTTTATTGATAATTGTTGTAAAATAACCTATAATAATAAAGATGGAGGATGTTTTATGAAAAATAAAAAAACCATTTTAATAATTATTGGTGCAGTTATTGTGATTGGAATTATTGGTTCAATTTTTTTCTATAATCATGGTATTTCAGCTGTATCATCAAAAGATGAAGAAGTCATTGTGAAAATAGAAGCAGGCTCAAATGCTTCACAAATGTTAGAGGCTTTAGATCAAGCAGGACTTGTGAATAGTAAGCTTGCAGGTAAACTATTTTTAAAATTCAATCATTATGATCATTTAGAAGCCAATACATATATCTTTAATAAGAATATGTCTTTATCAAAGATTTTTTCAATTATTGAAGATCCTGATATTGAATATATTTTACAATCAAAATTAACTATTAAAGAAGGAAATACAATTCCTGAAGTGGCACAAGCCTTTGCTGATATTTTAAAAACTTCAAAGGAAGATGTTATCAAACAATGGCGACAAGAAGATTATTTGAAATCTTTGATTAAGGAGTATTGGTTTATTGATAAGAGTATTTTAAATAAAGACATTATGTTCCCATTAGAAGGATATCTTTATCCAGAAACTTATTTTATTACAAGTGAGGAACCTAATTTAAAAGATATGACAAAGTTAGCTTTGGATATGATGGATAAAAAACTAACACCTTTTAAAGAAACTATTAAAAAGATGAATTGGACACCACATCAATTTTTAGCATTTGCTTCAGTTGTTGAAAGAGAATCAGGAACTGATGAAACAGATCGTCCAATGATTGCTGGAGTCTTTATGAATCGTATTAATACTGGCATGAAACTTCAAAGTGATATTACAGTTAACTATGCTTGGCAACGTACAGGTGTTACAGTATCAACTGCACAAACACAAATTGATTCTCAATATAATACATATCGTTATGCAGGATTGCCAATTGGACCAATTAGCACAGTTCCTGAATCGACATTAAAAGCTTGTGCAAACTATACCCATCATGATTATTTATACTTTTTTGCAATGAAGGATCCTAACAATCCTAAAAAAGCAAAAGTTGTCTATACAAAGAATTATGATGATCATTTAAAAGAAGTGAAAAAAGCGAAGGATGCAGGTTTATGGTTAGAGTAATGGATTTAGAAGAATTAGAACAAGATGCACTTAAAAGAAATATTCCTGTGATGCAAAAAGAGGGAATCCTCTTTTTGATTTCACAGCTTCAAGACATGAAGGCAACGTCTTGCTTAGAAATTGGCTCAGCCATTGGTTATTCAGCAATGATGATGGTTACACATGTTGAAGGATTGCAGGTTGAAACAATTGAATTAAATGATGAACGATATCAAGAAGCAGTTAAAAATATAACGGAAAGAAACTTACAAGATAAAATCACTATTCATCATGATGATGCGTTAAGTTTTGATGTTTCACAATTACAACATGCACCATATGATTGTCTTTTTATTGATGCTGCAAAGGCTCAGTATCAAAAGTTTTTTGAGAAGTATGTTCCTTTTGTTTTAGAAAAAGGAATCATAATTGTTGATAATTTAGATTTTCATGGTATGATTTTTGATATTGACCATATTAAGAATAGAAATACAAAACAATTGGTTAAGAAAATTAAAAGATTTAAAGATTGGATTTTTAATCATGAAGATTATGATGTTGAATATTATCAAATTGGTGATGGTATTTGTGTGATTAAAAGAAAGGAAAAAGAATGAAAATAGTATTATCATTGAATGATCAAAAAAGATTATATGACTATATTGATATGGGTATTGATACCTTTGTATTAGGGGGAAAATACTCTTTTCATTGTCCATATGTATTTTCATTAGATGAAATAGCATCATTAACTCAAAAATATCCACAATGTATATTTTATGTTGCTGTGAATGCTTTATATGATCAACATGATATCAAAGATGTTGAAGATTATATCAAGGCGCTGAGTCAAATGAATATTCATGGACTCTTATTTCAAGATTATGGGGTTTTACAAATTGTTAAAGATTATCAATATCATTTTGATATGATGTATTCACCAGAGACATTAAATACCAATGCTTGCACATTAAATGTTTTAAAGTCTCAAGGTGTTACAAGTGCATTTTTATCACGTGTTATCCCTTTGCAAGAACAATTAGCCATCTGTCATGATGTGAAAATGCCATTGATGTTACAGGCACATGGGGTTGAATATATTGCTGCTAGTAAGCGTGAATTGTTATCAAATTATCAAGCAGCATCAGGCTTATCTTTTCAAAATAATGGAATCGATCATTTAACTTTAAAAGCCAAAAATTCTGATTATTTATTACGTATTTTTGAAGATGAAAAAGGAACACATATTTTTTCTGATGCAAGATTATATACTTTGGATTTATTGAATCAAATTCATGAATTTGATTATTTATATATTGAAACGTTAATGATGAATAATGAAGAAGCTATTGAGATTGCTTCATTGTACAGTGATGCTTTAAAGAGTTATAAACAAGGCACATATGATAGAGATATTAAGGAATATATGGATCTTTTATATCGCTTAAAGACACCATTAGATAGAGGATTCTTATTTGATCAAACAGTTTATAAATTAGAAGATATGAGGAAGATGGACAATGAGAAACGTGAGTCAAATCGTTAATGGAAAAAGAAAGATTATCAAAAAACCAGAGTTATTAGCACCAGCCGGTAATTTAGAAAAATTAAAGACAGCAATTATGTATGGGGCTGATGCTGTTTTTGTGGGTGGTAAAGAGTTTTCTTTACGTTCACAAGCGTCTAATTTCTCTATCGAAGATATCAAAGAAGGCGTTATTTTTGCCAAAAAATATGGTGCTCATATCCATGTTACATGTAATATTATTTTACATCAGGACAATCTAAAAGGAATTGAAGAATATTTACAGACTTTAGATGATATTGGAGTCACTGCTATTATTGTGGCGGATCCTTATATTATGAAGATTGCTAAGGATATGGATTTAAATTTAGAAGTGCATGTTTCTACACAACTATCAACTTTAAACTTAAAAGCGATTGAATTTTATCAAAAGATGGGAATGGATAGGGTTGTTTTAGGACGTGAAGTGACTTATGAAGATTTAAAGACAATTATGGAATATGCGCCAGTTGATGTTGAATATTTTATTCATGGCGCAATGTGTATTCATTATTCAGGAAGATGTATGTTATCAAATTATTTAAGTCGACGTGATGCAAATCGTGGTGGATGTTCACAATCTTGTCGTTGGTATTATGATTTATATGATGATGGTAATTTAGTGAATCAAGAAGATGATATGCCTTTTAGTATGTCTAGTAAAGATATGTCATTGATTGATCATATTGGTGAATTGATTGAACTTGGGGTTGATTCGTTTAAGATAGAAGGGCGTATGAAATCATTGCATTATATTGCGACAGTTGTTTCTACATATCGTAAATTGATTGATACTTATTGTGAGGATCCTGATCATTTTATACAAGATGAAAGTTATCGTCAGGAATTATTAAAAGCGGCTAATCGTGCTTTGTGTCATGGTTTTTTCTATGAACATCCAGGTGTTGAGGAACAATTGTTCAATATGCGTGATGAACATCCGACTCAGGAATTTGTGATGCGCATTTTAGATTATGATCAAGAAAAGCATCTTGCTAAAATTGAACAACGAAATTACTTTAAAGTGGGAGATCAAATAGAAATTTTTTCACCACATCATCCTAACCTTTTCTTTACTGTCGAAAAACTTTATAATGAAGATAAAGAAGCAGTAGAAGTAGCTAATCATCCAATGGAAATTCTTTATGTTGAAATTAATGAAAATGTTTTAGCTAATGATATGGGAAGGAAGGTTATACGATGAAAGAAGCAATTATTATTGGTATTGCTGGTGGAAGTGCATCGGGAAAGACTTCAATCGCAATGCAGTTATATGATTATTTTAAAGGAAATCATAAAGTTAAGATTATTAAACAGGATGATTATTATAAAGATCAAAGTCATTTAACTTTTGAAGAAAGAGTTAAGACGAATTATGATCATCCTTTAGCTTTTGATACCGATTTATTAGTTGATCATTTAAAGAAGTTAAAAAACAAAGAAACGATTGAAAAACCAACATATGATTATACCCTTCATACAAGAAGTGATATTACAGAAACGGTAGAGGGTAGGGATGTCATTATCTTGGAAGGAATCTTTGTATTGGCGGAAGAAAAAGTCAGAGCATTGTGTGATATATTGGTTTATGTTGATACAGCAAGTGATATTCGTTTTATAAGACGTTTAAAGCGAGATATTGAAGAACGTGGACGTAGTGTTGACTCTGTTTGTAATCAATATTTAAATACAGTTAGACCAATGCATGAGCAATTTATAGAACCTTCTAAGAAATATGCTCATATTATTATTCCTGAGGGTGGAAGTAATCATGTAGCAGTAGATTTATTAATTACAAAAATAAAAAGTATTGTTGATGAGTAATTCACAATAAAAATCATTGATTAATGCTAGTAATTTTATTTCATTTATGTTATAGTATAGTTCGCGAGGTGGATAATTATGGATCATGATGCAGTATTATTAACCCAAAGTGGGGTTGAAAAGTTAAAACAAGAAAAAGAACAATTAATTAACGTTGAAAGACCTAAGGTTATTGAAGAATTGCAATTAGCACGTTCTCAAGGTGACTTGTCTGAAAACGCCGATTATGATGCTGCTAGAGATAAACAAGCTCATATCGAAGCAAGAATTAAAGAAATTGATCAAATGTTATTGCATGTGCAAATCATTGATGAATCTCAATTAGATAATACAATTGCTAAACCAGGAGCAACTGTGACAATCTTAGACTTATCAGAAGAAGGTGCTGAACCTGAAGCATATACAATCGTTGGTACTTTTGAAACTGATCCTTTAAATGGGAAAATTTCAAATGAATCACCATTAGCTAAAGCTATCTTAGATCATGGAGTTAATGAAATTGTATCTGTAGGGGTTGCTGAACCTTATGAAGTTAAGATTTTAAAGATTGAATATATTTCTTAAGATGATGGCAACATCATCTTTTTATATTTTTAGGGGGATAAAAATATGGATAAGAAAAAACAAATGTCTGATACAATGCGTTTAGGGGTGTTATTAGCAATTGCTGGTGGCTTTTTGGATGCTTATACTTATTTATGCCGAGGTGGGGTTTTTGCTAATGCTCAAACAGGTAATATGGTTTTATTTGGGATTCAGCTCGTTAGTGGAGAATTTATAAAAGCTTTGTATTATTTTTTGCCTATTCTATCATTCTTTGTAGGAATTATTGTAGCTGAAGCTATTAAACATCATTTTTGTGATCATCCAAAATTTCATTGGCGACAAATTGTTTTATTGATAGAAGTTTTTGCTTTAGTCATTGTTGCTTTTATACCACAAGGACAATTGGATATGTTATGTAATATCATGATATCATTTGTTTGTTCTTTACAAGTGGAAAGTTTTAGAAAATTTCATGGAATGCCTTATGCATCAACTATGTGTACAGGAAATTTAAGAAGTGCAACTGAACATCTTTATAATTATCGTATGACTAAAGATAAAAAGACTCTCACAAAGAGCCTTCAATACTATATCATTATTGCTTTCTTTATTGGTGGTGGAGCATTAGGGGTTCTTTTCACCCATAGTATTTCGATACAAGCTATCTTATTACCAGCACTTCTTTTATTTATTTGTTTTATATTTATGTTTATTGAACAAGCTGGATAGCTTGTTTTTATTTTCTTGTTTTTAATTCTTTAAATAAACCAATAGCCATAAATAATAATGATTTTAAGAAAAGATGTAAATAATTAATATTTCCTAAATGCATCAATAAACTTAAAAGAAAATAAATTAAGGTAAAACATAAACAATGAGATAATCTTTTTTGTGTAATAGATGAGGTAAAATAAAGTGCTGCAAGGATTAATAAAGCATAAGAAATGATTTGAATAGTCACATTCATAACAAGTGAATTTGTTTGCATAAAATAAGAGAGTATGGCAAGAATAAAAGAAATCACAACAAAGGGAATAAGAAATAATAATATAGTATTAATATAAGTACGTATTGTTTTTTTCATAGGTTCCTCCTTGTATATTATATGAAAAGGAGTTTGTTTTATGAAATATGTAGAAATATTTATTGAATGTGTTGCCACATATTTTTATTTGGTTTTTTTATTAAGATATCTTGGTAAAAAAGAAATGGGTAAATTAAGTGTATCAGACTTAATTGTTTTTTTATTAATTAGTGAATTAATGACAATATCTATTGGTGATGATAATGTTAATTTCTTTCATGGAGCCTTAGCAGCGCTTGTCATAATTATTTTAGATAAATTGTGTTCATATGCTGCCTTGAAATTTAAACCAGTGAAAAAGGTTTTAGAAGGGCATCCTACATTTATTGTTAATAAGGGGAAATTAGATCAAAAGAAGATGGAAGCATTGAATTACTCAGTTGATGATTTATGTCATCATTTAAGATCACAGGGAATTGGTTCTTTATCAGAAGTGGAATTTGCTATTCTTGAAACTGATGGACAATTATCGGTTATTGAAAGTCAAAAGAATCAAGTGGAAATGCCTGAATCATTGATTATTGATGGAGAAATCAATAGTGAAATCTTAAAGATGATGGGAAAGAATGAAGATTGGTTAAAAAAGAAATTACGTCAACATGGAGTCGATGACTATCATGATGTCTTTTATTGTATTTTAGAAAAAGAAAGATTATTTTTTATAAAAAAATAGGCTAGATATCTAGCCTAATAACATTCTATCATTAACAAATTCTTCACCTGTGGCTTCTTCAAATTTCTTTAATAAATCAGCAACAGTTAATTTCTTCTTTTCTTCACCTTTGACATCATAGATGATATGACCATCATACATCATAATTAAACGATTTCCAATATCAATCGCATCTTTCATATTATGTGTGACCATCATCGCTGTTAGATTTTGTTTTGCAACAATTTCATTGGTTAAGTTTAAAACTTTAGCACTGGTTGCGGGATCTAAAGCAGCTGTATGTTCATCTAATAACAGTAATTTTGGTTTTTGTAAGGTTGCCATTAAAAGAGTTAAAGCTTGTCTTTGACCACCAGAAAGAAGTCCGACTTTACTTGTTAAACGATCTTCTAAGTTTAATCCTAAAGTTTTGACTAACTCATAATATTCTTTCTTTTCTTCTTTGCTGACACCCCAAGCTAAGCCACGATGTTTTCCACGTCTTTTTGCAAGGGCAAGATTTTCTAAGATTTGCATATTGGCAGCAGTACCTAACATTGGATCTTGGAATAGTCGACCTATTTTTTTAGCTCTTTGATATTCTGGCTGTAAAGAGATATCTTCACCATCTAAAGTTATAATTCCACAATCAAGAGGATAAATCCCAGAAATCATATTCAATAAAGTTGATTTTCCAGCTCCATTTCCACCAATGATAGTCACAAAATCTCCTTCTGCTAATTCTAAATCAATTTCATGGAGAACTTTCTTTTCATTGACAGTTCCTAAATTAAAAGTTTTACTCACTTTTTCTAATTTAAGCATCTTTAGAAATCTCCTTTCCCGTTAATTTTTTATACATCGCCACTTGTCTTTGTTTACTCATCATCATTGGAATAGTTAAAGCAATACCAACCAAAATAGCAGTTAAAACTTTTAAATCATCAGTATTTAGTCCCATCTGTAAAACCACAGCTACTATAATACGATAAATAATAGAACCAACTATAATAGAAGCAAGTCGTAAAGCAAAACCACCTTTTTTACCAGAAAAAATAACTTCTCCAATAACAATAGAGGCGAGGGCAATAACGATTGCTCCAGTTCCAATACGTACATCAGTTGCTTGACCATATAAAGCATAAAGTCCACCAGATAAACCAACAAGTCCATTACTAATCATTAAACCTAACAATTTCATTGTGTCAGTATTGATACCTAAAGATCTTGCCATTTGTTCATTATTTCCAGTTGCGCGAATAGATGATCCCATTTCTGTTCCAAAGAACCAATAAAGCAAAGCAATAAAAACAATAACAAATAATAAAGAAATAATAAGGGCAATATAATATTTATTAATATCTAAAGCCATTGATAAATCAGTAAATAAAGTATTAGCTGTCGTTAAAGGTAAATTGGCACGACCACCCATAATTCTTAAGTTAATTGAATATAAACCAATTTGAGTCAAGATTCCAGCTAAGATAGCTGGGATTTTGCATTTTGTATGCAATAATCCAGTAATCGCTCCAGCAACAAAACCAGAAAGAATAGCAGCAATAATAGCCAGCAAAGGATGAATGCCATTTAAAACACAAACTGCACAAACTGCTCCACCAGTTGCAAAGCTACCATCAACTGTTAAATCTGCAATATCTAATAAACGAAATGTAATATAGACCCCTAATGCTAGAAAGCCCCAAATTAAACCTAAATCAATAGCTCCTAGATACGTATAAAATAAACCCATTTTTCATTCTCCTATTCTATGAAAGTTGCTTTTGGGTGATCTTCTTTATTGATTGTAATACCACATTTTTTAGCAACTTTTAAATTAATAACCATTGTACAATCTTCTGCTTTTAATTGAACGATAGGTGAGTCAGCTGCAGTCTTTTCTCCTTTTAAAATAGCAACAGCCTGATCCCCAGCTAATTTCCCTAAATTTGTATAATTAATACCATATGTTGCAAATCCACCAGCTTTACACATTCCTTCTTCACCAACAATACAAGGAATTTTAGCTTGTGATGTAATAGCTTCCACACTACTCATATAAGTTGCTAGTAAGTTATCTGTAGGAATATAAACAACATCAACCCCATCATTTACCACTTGTGAAGTGACTGCTTGAATATCATTAGAATCAGAAACTTTATAAACTTTTGCTTCAAGTCCTTTATCTTTTGCAGCCTTTTGAGCAAGATTACCTTGGAAAATAGAATTATCTTCACTACCATTATACATAATTGCGACTTTTTTAGCCTTTGGTAATAATTGTTTCATTAAATCAAATTGTTCTTGAATTGGAGTTAAGTCACTTGCTCCTGTCACATTTCCACCAGGCTTTTCATTACTTTTCACTAAACCAGCACTTGCATAATCCGTAATGGCACATCCAATAATAGGAATATCTTTACTAGCTGCATAAGCTGCTTGTGCAGCAGGTGTTGCAATTGCATAGATTAAATCATTGCCATCATTGACTAATTTATCAGCAACTGTTGCACAGTTTGCCTGATCCCCAGCAACTTGATAATCAATATTATCTTCTTTCACTCCAGCTTTAAGCAAAGCATCTTTAAAACCTTTATAAGAAGCATCTAATGCTTCGTGTTGCATTAATTGAATAACCCCAACCTTAGCTTTTGATAAATCCTTTGCTGTTTTTTCACTTGAAGAATTCCCCGTTCCACATCCTGTTAACATTAAACCTAATGCTAATAAACCAATTGTTAATTTTTTCATATTTTTTTCCTCCCCATTCATCATAAAAACAAAAAAACTCGCTCATAAGAGGGCGAGTTGACGCGGTACCACCTCAGTTTATTATAACTTCACAGTTATAACCTTCATAAGTTAGAAACTTTCATAAATAACGTTATGACCCCGGTTATCCCTTATCAAGATAACAACTCCGTGGTGTATTCAAAATTCCCCAGCGTATGATTTGCACCAACCATCATATCTCTTATGTCGCAAGAATTTTTACTTTGTCACATCTTAGCTTTTGTTTTTATTGAAGTATATGCCTTAATCATAAAGGAATGCATTTTGTTTGTCAATAAAAAGATACAGAATAATTTTATTTTTTATATACAAATATCTAAATAAAACAAAAATAAATACAATAATTTAACAAATTCATAAAAATTAAGATAGCATAATATCCAATAACATCATGACTAAAAATCCAGCCATACAAGAAATGGCTCCAATATCAATTTGATTTTTACATGATGCTTCAGGAATCATATCTTCAACACATACAAATAACATCGCTCCAGCTGCAAAACTTAATGCAAAAGGAAGAATATTATTAATCGCGGTGGCAAAGATATAACCAATAATCGCAGATGGAATTTCAATAATGCCAGAAAATTGACCATACATCATAGCTACAAATTTACTCTTACCATATTGATGCATCGGTAAAGAAATAGCCGTTCCTTCGGGAAAGTTTTGAATACCTATTCCAATTGATAAGATAAGAGCAGGAATGATATTGTGTTGGGCACAAGCAAAAGCAACTCCCACAGCAAGACCTTCAGGGATATTGTGTAATGTCATTGCTAACATCAACAATTGATTTTGTGATAACTTCGATTGAACTCCTTCAATTTCATGAGACATCATATGCTCATGCGGCAAGAAATGATCACAGAGGGTTAAAAATAAAACCCCACAGAAAAAACCAAAAGGAATAATCAATAAATACCATTTACTTAAACCATCTAATAAATCCATTGCTGGTAGAATCAAAGAAAAGAATGAGGCAGCAATCATAATTCCTGCACTACTTCCTAAAGCAATTGATATAAGATGCTGATTTTCTTTATTGGTAAAATAGACTAAAGCTGCTCCTAAAAAAGTTGAAAGCCAGTTAAAGATAATTGCTCCAACAAATATTAAAATAGGCATCTTTTCAAGTAAAGATAACATATTTTCACCTCTTTATAAGCTATGCTTAAATCAATGAGAAGTGATAAAAAAAGCTGTGAAATCACAGCTTAATAGTTAATATCTTCATATAAAGTTTTTAATAAAATAGCTTTTGTTGTAGGACGTTGTTTTTTAGCATCAAAAGTTTTCATAACGCTATATTCTACAACATCTCTTTTTTCTACAACTTCATCATAGATATAATCAGCTTGTCTAAAGAATAGATTATCATCATCATCTTGATAAATACTTCCAAATTCTTTATCCTTGTTGTAATAAACAACTTTACCTTCATATCTTTCAATATAAGCATCTAAATTTTCCATTAATTGATTATAGAAACGATCATATAATGTACTACTATTCATATCCTTATATTCATCACTAATACTAGCTCCAGTTAAATCTTTACCCGTTTCTTCTTTAACCTTATAAACAAATGCATCAGCCAAAGCAGCAACTTCACTGTTTTTACCTGCATGAGTCATTTCTAAGATTTTTTCATATAATGACAAATGTTGAACATTATATCCAGAAGTAAAGAACTTATAAACAAGATTTGTATAAGCTTCTTTTTCTTTACCAGTATTCATATAAAGATCATATAAAACTTCAAATGAATCAACATTAGGAATTCTATTTCCTAAAGATAAAAATTCATTTTCAGCTTCTTCATATCTCTTTAATTGAACTAAAGAAGAAGCACGATAATATTTAACCCAGTTTAAATTGTTATAATGCCATTTAATAGGTTGAGCAAAAGCATTGTTTGCATATTCAACACATTTTGCATAATCACCTAATTCATATGAACATCTTACTTTTAAACGATACCATTTTTCTTTTTTAGATTCATATTCTTTACCTGCATTATTGATAAATGGATCAACACTTAAAGTTTGAACATCTAATTTATCTAATAAATCAGAAATTTTTTTGTAATCAACAGGTTTTTTATTCATAATATATTTCATTGCTTTGTTGATTGTTGCTTCTAAAGGAGAATATTTCTCTTGTTTACATAAAGCCGCAATTTCATCAACGATAGAAAAGAATAAATCTTCTTTTTCACTGATTTGGTTTTCATCAATATTAATGAATTTATTATAAAGGGCATAACCATAATGATTAATAAAACCAGTTAATCCTTCACCAACTTGTAAGAAAGTTCTTCCAACTTCAATTGCCTCATCGTTGCGTCCTTGATTTTTTAATTCTCTTACATAATCCATAGCTTGAAAATCATTAAACGAGCTAGGATCTTCTTCAAAACGTTTATCATAATTTGTTAAATCTTTTGGTTCACGTTTTTCCACGATTCATCACCTCGACTATTATTATATCAATTCTAAGACTCCTTGTGAAGAAAAAATAAAAGTTTTGAAAACGCTATCCCGATTTCTTTGATTTATTTTCACTTTTATAACGATAATGCATACAAAGCATGATATCGACGAATTAAATATTCAACCCCAAAAATCATCGCATAAGGGCCACATTCCAAACTGTTTTCTTGAGAAAAGGTAATAACTTTATCAAATAAGGGAATTGCTGGAATAGATTTGTTTTGAGTTAATAAAACAAGTTTTGTGTGTTTTTGTTCAAGCATTTGAATTAATTGTTGATTTTGAGCAATAAAATTCCCATAAACACTTATCACAATAACAAGATCTTGGCTGGTTATTGTTTCAATTGTTTTTTCTTGAATTTCATAAGTATCTGGGCAAATACAAAGTTTACCTAAATGTAAGAAGTTATCTTGCATTGTTAAAGCTAAATTTTTTCCAAAAGAATAACCATAAAGATAAATTTTTTTATGCTGATGAATATCTTCAAGAAGTTGATCAATAGCTTGAATATCTATATATTTTGCACTTTGACAAATGACTTTAGAAATTTGTTGACTATAGTTTTCAAGATATTTTTGGGGATTTTCTTTTAATAAATATTGTTCAGTTTTATACATATGAAAGAGAATTTGGGTAGATTGCTGAGTCATCATTTGAAATTCATTTTTCATAGAACTATAATTTTTAAACCCAAAAGTTTGTAAAAAACGCGTCATTGTCGAAGGGGAAACATAACATAGTTCAGCAAGTTTTTCGATTTTTAAAGTATCTATTTTATAAAGATTTTCAAAGAGTGTCACAATAATCCTATGATATGTATCATTTAATGTTGTTTTGTTAAGATAATTTAATAATTTTTCTGTATCCATTTTTATCACCTACTGTGATTCATTATAACTGATTTTCTAGCTTTTTAAATCTTTTTTCATGATTATGAAAAAAACAGATAAAAATGAAAAAGCTGTTATAAACATAAAAAGAACATCTCATATGTTTTGTTATAATTGAAGTAGAATAAGGAGGAGAAAAGATAATGAGTATACCACATATTGAAGATTATTATCATACAAAAGTATTAATGGTTGATGACCAACCATTTCTGGCTTATGCTGGAGAAATTCATAATTCTAATTGTTCTCAGGTTGATTATTTTCGTGAGCATGTTTTACCTAAGATTAATCATTTAGGGTTAAATACAGTTATTTTACCAGTTTATTGGGAACAAATTGAAAAGGAAGAAGGACAATTTGATTTTCATGTTTTTGATGAAGTCATTGATTTATTACGTAAAGAAAATTTAAAAGCTGTTGTTTTATGGTTTGGATTATGGAAAAATGCAAAATCTTCTTATATTCCTGCTTGGATGAAAGAAAATCGAAAGACATATCCTTTTATAAAAAAAGAAGATCAAACACCAATTTATACAATTACCCCTTTATGTCAAGAGGCTATAGAAAAAGATGGTTATGCTTTTTTTAAATTAATGGAACATATAAAAGAAAAAGATCAAGGGCATCAAACTGTAATCATGGTTCAAGTTGAAAATGAAATTGGTTGTTTATCAACAAATAGAGATTATAGTGAAGAAGCGAATGCTATGTTTGCTCAAGAAATACCTTCTGATATGCAAACATTGATGTCAAAAAAAGGAACGTGGGAAGAATGTTTTCAAGCAGATAGTCATGAAATGTTTATGGCTTATCATTTTGCAAAAGCTATTGAATATATTGCACAATGTGGTAAAAGGATATATCCTTTACCATTGATTGTTAATGTTTGGTTGAAAAAACCACATGAAAAAGCAGGACAATATCCGAGTGGTGGACCTATTCAAGATAAAATTGATTTATATCATTATTTGGCTCCATCGATTGATCTTGTTTGTCCAGATATCTATGTGACAAACTTCCGTGAAATCTGTGATGTTTATGCGAGTCAAGGAGCGTTATTCATTCCTGAGACACGTCAAGATATTCATTATATAAGTCATGCTATATATGCTTATACACAATATCCATGTCTAGGTTATTCACCATTTGGAATAGAAGATTTTGCAAATGAAGATAGTCAGGAAACAAATAATCATCATATTATGAAACTATTAGGAATTGTTAAAGAAGCATTTCATCCAGAAGGAACACAATATTATTTAAAAAAGATCTATCAACAACTTTCTTCTTTTGAAAAGATTTTGTTAAAGAAAAGAGGAACAGATGATTTATGGTCATTTTTAAATGATAATGAAGAAAAATGCATTGAAAGAACAATGAATGATTTAAAAATAAATGTTCAATTCCTTGATAATCAAGATTGTTTACCAATAGGAGTAGGTTGTATCCTCAAAGAAGATAAGTATTTGTATATTTATGGAATGCGATTTTTTGCAAGTTTATTTTCATTGAAAACAAATGAATATATTGGCATTTTGGAATTAGAAGAAGGACATTTCGAAAACGGACAGTGGATTGTTGAGAGAGTACTTAATGGAGATGAACAATATTTTATTGCCGTTGGTAATAATCCTCGATTTTTAAGAGTCCATTATCATCAGTATAGTGAGTAATAAAAACGAGTGGATATTAAATATCTGCTCGTTTATTCATTTTTATACTGTTCAAATTGAAAATTTGAACAAATAGACTTTAGTCAGTTGAACACA